>Ga0268256_1000102_pt1 | contig 129989 bp, 126 predicted proteins | sample AgamicAtAmrz_FD_200247 | JGI IMG/M metagenome (GOLD analysis project Ga0268256, IMG submission 200247) | Agave microbial communities from Guanajuato, Mexico - At.Am.rz (v2) (version 3) | ecosystem: Host-associated > Plants > Roots > Rhizosphere | place: Guanajato, Mexico | collected 2012-06-07 | reverse complement strand
GCGAGTAAGATCGCTTTAGCCTTCATGTGTGTGTCAATAGTTCGCTTAAAAGACGAGCAACTATACGTGACGACTTTTCACAACACAACCCGAAAAATCAAAAAGCGTCTTTCTTCTCGCGTAGAACAGCAAATGTCTGCCATACAGGTTCATCATCAAGGTTAACGTTTAACGCCCTTTTTAAATCAATGTCTTGCGTGCGAAGAAATAAATTTATTGTCCGTTCGTGCGCCAGTTTTGTTGGCAGACTAATGCCATTTTCAGCGCGTAAGTCCTTAATTTTCTGATATTCGGCTATTATTTGCGGGTCATGGGGCAGAATAGCCGCAGCAAACTTCAGGTTGGATAAAGTATATTCATGCGCGCAACATACCCGTGTTTCACCAGGAAGCTGATTAAGCTTTTGAAATGAATCATACATCTGCTCTGCAGTGCCCTCAAAAAGGCGTCCACAGCCGCCGGAAAAGAGCGTGTCGCCACAGAAAAGATAAGGTGCGCTGTAATATGAGATATGTCCTAAAGTATGTCCGGGTGTATGGATGACGTCGAAGGTCAGGCCCAGGACGTTGACCTTATCGCCTTCGCTGACCACCGTGGTGGTTCCTTTTTCCGCTGTCTCCTGAGGCCCGTAGACCGCAAGCTGAGGGAAATGCTCGCGCAAAATTTTGACGCCACCCGTATGATCATTGTGGTGGTGGGTGAGCAGGATCGCCACTGGCTGCCAGCCATTGGAAGCCAGTTTTTCTAACACCGGCTGGGCTTCGCCAGGGTCTACAATCAGGCACTTATCTTCATCATCAGTCAGTGTCCAGATGTAGTTGTCCTGCAACGCAGGAATACTGTTAAGATTCATCATCACCTCTCGCAGGTTGCAGGAAAAGGAAGAGCGTAAAGCATGAAGCCCGCTAAATCACGCCAGGTTCTGAACGCACCGCTGTCGTGGCGCGATATGCCGTGGGGAGATTATTTCCGCGATGCGCTGACGCAGCACCTTCAGCCTTACCTTGGAAAGCTTTATGGCTTTCACATGCTTAAGCTTGGCAACCTCAGCGCAGAAATCAATACGGAAAATTGTGCTATTTCACATCAGGTTAACGTTGGCCGTGAGGGGGAGCTGCTTCAGGTCCTCGCCGATCCGATGCAGCTGCCGTTTGAGTCGAAGTCAATCGACGCCTGTCTGATGGCTCATACGCTGGCCTGGAGCCAGGACCCGCATCGGGTATTACGCGAAGTCGACAGGGTGCTGATTGACGATGGCTGGATGATTATCAGCGGCTTTAATCCCTTCAGCCTGCTTGGCGTGAGTAAAATAGTGCCGGGATTAACGCGCAGAGCGCCCTGGAGCGGGCGGATGTTCAGCCAGATGCGGTTACTCGACTGGCTGGGACTACTGAACTATGAGGTGGTCTACCGCACCCGGTTTCAGGTTTTGCCCTGGCATCGGCAGGGCGGAAAAATCATCAGCGCGCATTTACCGGCTTTAGGCTGTCTGAACATTGTGGTGGCACGCAAACGCACCTTCCCGTTGCTGCCGACCCGGACAAAGAAGAGCCTCAGCACCAGCAAAATTCGTCAGACGGTCAACGCCACCCGCCAGTTCCGGCAGGCAGACGATCAGGATTCCGTTTTATAGCCGATATCATCGAAGGCAGGATGTTCAGCCGCACTGCGTGCCAGGACGTCGCAGCGCTCATTCTCCGGATGGCCGGCATGGCCTTTGACCCATTCCCACTGAATTTTGTGCGTGCTGAGCGCGGCGTCGAGACGCTGCCAGAGATCGACATTCTTCACCGGCTTTTTGTCAGCCGTTTTCCAGCCGCGTTTTTTCCAGTTATGGATCCAGCTGGTGATCCCCTGACGCACATACTGACTGTCGGTACTCAGCACCACGTCGCACGGCTGGGTAAGCGCCTCAAGCGAGACGATGGCCGCCATCAGCTCCATCCGGTTATTGGTCGTGAGACGATAGCCTGCGCTGAAGGTTTTTTCATGCTGGCCGTAGCGTAAAATCGCCCCATAACCGCCGGGGCCGGGATTTCCCAGACAGGATCCATCGGTGAATATTTCTACCTGTTTGCGCATCTCTGGTAGACTTCCTCTCAAAAACGTCAAGTCTGACATAAAACGGGTCCTATGAGCACTGCAAATAACCGCCAGATCGTTCTCGATACTGAAACCACCGGCATGAATATGATCGGGGCACATTATGAGGGGCACCGCATCATTGAGATTGGTGCGGTGGAGGTGATCAACCGTCGCCTGACCGGTAACAATTTCCACATGTACCTTAAGCCCGATCGGCTGGTCGATCCGGAAGCCTTTGGCGTTCACGGTATTGCAGATGAGTTCCTGGCCGACAAGCCTGCTTTCAGCGAGATTGCGGATGAGTTCCTCGACTATATCCGTGGCGCGGAACTCGTGATTCACAATGCTCCCTTTGATATCGGCTTTATGGACTATGAGTTTTCAAAGCTGAACCGCGGCATTGAGAAAACCGAAGCCTTTTGCAAAATCACGGACAGCCTTGCGCTGGCGCGTCGCATGTTTCCCGGCAAGCGTAACAGTCTCGATGCGCTCTGCTCACGTTACGAGATAGACAACAGTAAACGTACCCTGCATGGCGCACTGCTCGATGCCGAGATTCTGGCGGAAGTTTTCCTGACCATGACCGGCGGTCAGACGTCGCTTTCCTTCCTGTCAGAAAGTGAAAGCGCCCGTCAGGCACAGGGCGAAAGCATTCAGCGTATCGTGCGCCCCGCTTCGGCATTGCGGGTAGTGACCGCCAGTGAAGAAGAGGTAGTTGCCCATGAGTCCCGTCTGGATCTGGTAATGAAGAAGGGCGGCAGTTGCCTGTGGCGTGGCTGAACCCTGTGATTTTGCGGATAAAAACAGCGGCAAGTTGAAAAAAACAGCAAACGATCTCTTCGCCAGGAAAAAGCATTGACGCCGCATCAGCCTGCTATTACTATGCGCCTCGTTCCCGACGGGGAACACAGCGCGGAGCGGTAGTTCAGTTGGTTAGAATACCTGCCTGTCACGCAGGGGGTCGCGGGTTCGAGCCCCGTCCGTTCCGCCACTATTTAAAAAAGCCGATTCAGAAATGAATCGGCTTTTTGCTGTCTGCTATTCGATAGCAGCCTGTTTCTTCGGCGTAATAGCTTCGTGAGTCCAGCGCGCGTCATCCGTCGCTTCACGCTCTTCACGGGCGATGAAACGATAGCAGCCTGCGGCCAGTCCGGCACCGATAAACCAGCTGAAGTTCGCCACCTCATGCAGGGAGGGAATAAAGCTGATCACCAGACAGATCGCCACCGACGGCAGCAGTGCGGCGATGGCTTTGGGATTGAAACCTCCGCGATACCAGTAACGGCCTGACGGCGTGTCATTAAACAGATCGTCGACTGAGATACGTCCGCGTTTAATCAGATAGAAATCGGCCAGTAAAATCCCGAACAGCGGCCCGATAAAGGATCCCAGCACGTCGAGGGTGTAGTGGATCAGCTCAGGTGACTGAAAGAGGTTCCACGGCGTTAACAGCACCGAGCCTACCGCGGCGATCATACCACCGGTTCTGAAGCTGATTTTCTGCGGTGAACAGTTGGAGAAGTCAAAAGCGGGCGAGACAAAGTTTGCCACGATATTGATGCCAATGGTGGCGGTGATCATGGTCAGTAAGCCAATCGCCACGGCCAGATCGCTGCCGACCATGCTTACCGTTTCGATGGGATCGGTAATCATTTTGCCAAACAGCGACTGCGTTCCGGAGACGATCACCACCGTCACTATAGAGAAGAGCAGAAAGTTAAACGGCAGACCCCAGCGATTGCCGCGACGGATCGCTGACATGCTTTTGCCGTAGCGTGAGAAGTCGCCGAAGTTCAGCAGCGGCCCGGAGAAGTAGGAGACGACCAGCGCCGTCGCCGTGATCATCTGCCATGTCTGTTCACCCGGTGAAAGCGATTTGCTGGCGAGGGTAAAGGAGATCCCATCAAAGCCGGTCTGGTATACAATCCAGCCCGCCAGTGCCACCATCACCACATAGACCGCCGGCCCGGCCACGTCGATAAACCGTTTAATCGCGTTCATGCCGTGCCAGAACACCATCGCCTGCAGTAACCACATCACTCCAAAACAGCACCAGCCCAGCAGTGACAGCCCCAGCCAGTGCGGCTCCGTCATCGAGGTCAGCGACGGCGCAAACTTCAGCAGCACCAGCATCAGCGCATTCGCCGCCAGCCAGGTCTGGATGCCATACCAGGCAAACGCTATTAATCCACGGATCACCGCCGGGATGTTTGCGCCAAACACGCCAAATGCCTGACGACAGATCACCGCATAGGGCACGCCCGCCATCTGGCTCGGTTTTGCCACCAGATTGGCACAGAGCTGCACAATGCAGATCCCGGTCAGCAGGCAGAGCAACACCTGCCAGCTGGCGAGCCCCAGCGTAAAGAAGCTGGCGGCCACCACATAGCCGCCCATGCTGTGCACGTCCGACATCCAGAAAGAAAAAATGTTGTACCACGACCAGTTCTGATCGCGCGTGGGGGCCAGGTCCTCGTTACAGAGCCGTGGGCTGTAATGGGCACTGGTTTCAGCGGCCGTGCTGGCCACCTTGGAATGTTCTGGCATAAAACCTGCTCCTCTACCCGAGAGTGAAATGAATGATCTGGTAAAGGGGTATTGCAGGATTCAGGCCAGATTTCGTTTTTTGTATACAATATTTTATTTTCACGTATACGATAGGTGACATACAGAGAGCGACCGGAGCAGGTAATGACGAATAAAACAGGCCAGCATGACGCGGCCGGGCTGCAGGATAAAGATGAAAAAATTTACCAGGCGCTGATGAACGCCATCGTTGAGCACCAGCTGCCGCCGGGTAGCAGGCTGCCGGAAGAGGCCCTTTCCGGCGTCTTTGGCGTCAGCCGCACCGGCATCCGCAAAGTGCTGCAACGCCTCGCGACGGTGCAGATGGTGACCCTGACGCCCAAACGTGGTGCGCAGGTCGCGACGCCGGGTGTCGACGAGGCGCGGGAGATCTTCACCACCCGCAGCTTAATCGAGTGCGGCAATCTGCCCGCTGTGCTGGCGCATCTTCAGCCGCCGCATCTGGTGGGGCTGGAGCAGCTCATTGCGCAGGAGAATCAGGCTCACGCCAGTCATGATGGCCCGGCCGCCATCCAGCTTTCGGCGGCGTTTCATATTCAGTTGCAGGCGATCTCCGGTAATCAGGTGCTGACCGGCATGGTCACCAGCCTGACACAACGATCATCGCTGGTGATTGCCGCGTATGGCGCACCCTGGCAACGGGGCTGTCGCTGTGACGACCACGCCACGCTCGTGCAGCTACTGCGTGCGCGTGCGCTTCAGCCACTGACAGAGGCGCTGCAACACCATTTTGAACACATCGTCTCCAGCCTCCACTTTGAGCGCAGCGGTGAAACCCTGCCCGATTTTTCCCGGTTGTTTGCTGCAGACTTCGGAGCCGCCTCATGAGTATCATTCAGGTTATTAACCCCAATACCACACTTGCGATGACCGAAACCATTGGTCAGGCCGCACGGGCGGTCGCCGCGCCGGGCACAGAGATTCTGGCGGTTTCACCGTCGCAGGGCGTTCCCGCGATCGAAGGGCATTTCGATGAGGCGATCGCCGCCATTGGTGTGCTGGAGCAGGTTAAGCTGGGCAGGGCGCAGGGCGTCAGTGGCCATGTCATCGCCTGTTTTGGTGACCCGGGGTTGCTGGCGGCGCGTGAGCTGGCCAGCGGCCCGGTGATCGGCATTGCCGAAGCGGCGATGCACACCGCGACGCTGCTGGCGACCCGGTTCTCTATCGTCACTACGCTGCCGCGTACCCTGATCATTGCGCGCCATCTGCTGCAGCAGTATGGCTTTACCCATCACTGTGCCGCACTGCATGCGATCGACTTGCCGGTCCTGGCGCTGGAAGATGGCAGCGGCCTGGCGCAGGAGAAGGTGCGGCAGCGCTGTATACAGGCAAAACGTGAAGATGGCAGTGGTGCAATCGTACTGGGCTGCGGCGGGATGGCAACGCTGGCGGCGTCATTGACCCGGGAACTCGATATGCCGGTGATCGATGGCGTCAGCGCGGCGGTAAAAATGGTCGAGTCGCTGGTGGCGCTGGGCTTTGGTACCAGCAAACAGGGCGATCTGGCCTGGCCTTTGCAGAAACCTCTCTCAGGTGCGTTTGAGCATCTAAACTAACGGAACTTTCCCGACTTAAGACAGGAAGCGAGTGATGACAGACGCTGCAGAGAAGAAAGAGTACAGTTTTAACAAAAACTATCCACGCGATTTAATTGGTTATGGTGCTCATCCCCCGCATGCAGCCTGGCCTGGCAACGCCCGCGTGGCGGTGCAGTTTGTCCTGAACTACGAAGAAGGGGCTGAAAACAGCGTACTGCACGGCGATGCTGGTTCAGAGCAGTTCCTCTCCGACATCATCGGCGCCGCCAGCTACACCGATCGGCACATGTCGATGGAGTCGCTGTATGAGTATGGTTCCCGCGCCGGGTTCTGGCGTATCCACAACGAGTTTCAGAAGCGCGGTCTGCCACTGACGGTATTTGGCGTCGCAATGGCGCTGGCGCGTCATCCTGCGATCGTGGAGGCGATCAAGCAGGCCGATTATGATGTGGTCAGCCATGGCTGGCGCTGGATCCACTATCAGGGCATGGATGCAAAAACCGAACGTCAGCATATACAGCAGGCGGTCGATGTGCTGGTGGATCTGTTTGGTAAAGCGCCCACCGGCTGGTACACCGGACGTGACAGCCCGAATACCCGTCGTCTGGTGGTGGAGCAGGGGGGCTTCAGCTACGACAGCGACTACTATGGCGATGACCTGCCTTTCTGGACCCAGGTAACCTGTCAGGATGGCACCGTGAAACCGCACCTGATTATCCCCTACACCCTGGAGTGCAACGACATGCGCTTTGCCACGCCGCAGGGATTTAATACGGCCGACCAGTTCTTCACCTATCTGCGTGACAGCTTCGACGTGCTCTATGAAGAGGGGGAAACTGCGCCGAAGATGATGTCGATCGGCATGCACTGCCGCTTGCTGGGACGTCCCGGCAAATTCCGCGCGCTGCAGAAATTCCTCGATCACATTCAGCAGCACGACGATGTCTGGATTTGTACCCGCCAGCAGATCGCAGACCACTGGATCGCGACGCACCCGGCGCCCTGATAGGGTGATGACGCCTGGCCCTTTTCGGGGTCAGGCGTCTGAAGGCTTAGCTCATCAGGCTGACCTGCGCGGCCACGATGCACCAGCCGTGCGGCATCCGCACCCAGGTCTGCTGCTGGCGGCCAGTTTTATCGCTGCCGGCGCGGGTAAATTCGGTGCTGCAGACCGCATAATCTTCACCAAAAGTGGTGATGACAGTGTTCCGCAGCGTCCGGTTCAGACCGGCTGACGGGCGCGCGGCGCGAAACGCGCGGATCGCGTCAATACCATACAGATTTTCACCCGCCCCCAGGCGCACGGTGCGCGGGTCATGCCAGAACAGCGCATCCAGTTCAGTCACGTCATTAGTGATCAGCGCCTGCTCATAGCGATAAAACTGCGCCGTTACCTCGGCAACCACCTGCGGTAAATTAATCTCTCTGTTCATCAGGCTCCTGCCATCGTGATTTGCGGTAGCGTGATACCGCGTTGTTCCAGTGTCCAGGCGGCGCGCAGCACCGCCTCTTCATCAAACGGGCGGCCGATAAGCTGTAAGCCAATCGGCAGGCCGCTCCGGGTGGCCAGCGGCACGGTACACACCGGCAGTCCCAGGAAGGAGATCGGCTGCGTCAGCATCCCCATACTCGCTTTAGCAGGCAGCGATTCGCCCTGGATCGACAGCGTCTGCTGACCAATCGTAATCGCGCTGCAGGGGGTCGCCGGGGCGATCAGCACATCGAAATGGTCGAACAGCGGTAACACCTGCTGCTGAAAATGGCGACGGAAACGCTGCGCCTGCACATACCAGGCGCCCGGCATCATGGTACCAGCCAGCAGACGCTCGCGTGAGTTCGGTTCAAACTGCTCAGGCATCTGACGCAGGGCGGGTAGATAGTGATTGCCGCCCTCTGCGGCCGTCAGGATAAAGGCTGCCGAGCGTGCCAGCTCCGCCTCCGGCATCAGTACTTCTTCCTGCGCATTCAGCGCGGCCGCAACGACTGCGACGGCCGCGCGGGCATCCTCATCACACCAGCGGGCAAAAAAGCCGCCAAGTACGCCGCAGCGTAAGCCTTCGCTGCCCTGTGCCAGCGCCGGCTGCGTGGCGGCCTGCGGACGACTGGCCTGAAAGGCATCCGCGGGATCGGCCCCCTGTAACTGGTCATAGACCAGCGCCAGGTCATCCACCCGGCGGGCCAGAGGGCCGATATGGTCAAGGCTGGCAACAAAAGGGTGGCTGCCGCTGCGCGCGAGACGGCCAAAGGTGGGCTTAAGGCCAAAAATCCCGCACAGCGACGCTGGCACCCGTATCGAGCCGTTGGTGTCAGTGCCCAGCGAAAAGTGCACCAGCCCGGCAGCCACGGCGGCGGCGGAGCCACCGGAAGAGCCACCCGCCACGCGGCTGAGATCGCGGGGATTGCGTGTCGCGCCGTAGTGGCTGTTTTCGGTGGTAAAGCCGTAGGCGTAGGCATCCATATTCAGCATGCCCGACAGCAGTGCGCCAGCATGACGCAGTTTATCGACAGCAAAGGCATCCGCCTGCGCAGCCGGGCGATCGCGGAACAGGCTGGCCCCGGCCAGCGTGCTGTGACCCGCCACGTCAAACAGGTTCTTCACGGCATAGGGGATGCCGGCCAGCGGCGGCAGGGGCGCGCCGCGCTGCCGCTGTGCATCGATCGTCCGGGCTTCCTGCAGCATGCGCGACCCGGTCACCTCCGTCCAGGCGTTCAGCGTCGGATTGTGCTGCTCAATCGCCTGCAGCGTGTGTTGTGCCACCTCATGAGCACTGATTTCACCCTGGCGGATCGCCCGCTGCAGGCTCTGAATTGAAACGTCACCTAAGTTCATGCCTGATAGACTCCTGCCACTTCCAGCCGGTCATCCAGCGGAAACGCCATCAGCGGCGCCGCCATCTCCGCAATGCGCGAAAGCTGGATCAGCAGCTCGGCGCGCCGGGCCTCATTCAGTTCCAGCTGCAGGATCTGCTCCATATAGCCGATGTAGCTGGCCCAGTCGTGTTGATTCATGATTCGCTCCTGTTAAAAACCGGCGGCGCTGCCGTTGCTGCGCGGATCGCTGGCACCTTCGAACATGCCGTTGCTGTGCCGTACGATGGCACCCGCATGGCCTACGGATTCGCTGAAGTCCGGCAGCAGTTCCACCTCGTGTCCCCACTGACGCAGTCGCGAAACGGTTTCGGCGTCAAAGCGGCCTTCCAGTTTCAGCGAGTCGGACAACTGCCCCCAGGTGCGGCCCAGCAGCCAGCGCGGTGCACTGACCGCCTGCTGAAGCGGCAGCCCCTGAATCACATGGCGGGTAAAGATCGCCGCCTGGGTCTGCGGCTGCCCGTCGCCACCCATCGCGCCATAAACCAGCGTACGGCCATCCTTCAGGCGTGCGGCGGCGGGGTTCAGGGTATGAAACGGCTGCTTACCGGGTGCCAGCGCCAGCAAGTGATCCGGGTCGAGGCTGAACGCGGCGCCACGGTTCTGCCAGGTGATCCCGGTGCCGGGCAGCACGACACCGCTGCCAAATTCGTGATAAATGCTCTGAATAAAAGATACGGCCAGACCGCTGCTGTCCATAACACCCATCCAGACGGTGTCGCCCGGGCCGCGTCCCCGGCCCCAGGCGGCGGCTTCACCATCGGCTATCTGGCTGGCCAGCGTGGCAAGGTGGTCGCTGTCGAGCAGCGCCTGTAAATCCTCTTTGACGTGGCGCGGATCGGTGATGTGCTTATCGCGCAGCGCAAAGGCTTTTTTGGTGGCCTCCACGATACGGTGCACTGTCTGTGCGTCATCCGCGCCGGCCATCTCCAGACGGTCGGTAATGCCGAGGATCGCCAGCGATACCATGCCCTGGGTTGGCGGGGTGATATTCCAGATATCCCCTTCGCTGTGAGTGAGATGCAGCGGCGTTGTGCGGCGTGCGCGATGCTGTTGAAGATCCGCCAGCGTAACGGGCATACCCAGTGTGGCCATCTCATCGGCCATAGCGTGCGCCAGCTCACCGCGATAGAAGCTGTCGAGCCCCTGTTCGGTCAGCAGAGTCAGGGTCTGTGCCAGGGCAGGCTGGGTGAAACGGCTGCCTGGCTGCGGCACGTTGCCATCGGGCATAAAGGTGGCGCTGAAGCCGGGCTGATGCTGCAGCTCATGACAGAACGTGGTGGTCGCGGCGGTCTGCGACGCCGTGACCGGAATGCCGTCGGCGGCGTAGCGGATGGCATCCCGCAGCAGGCGCGCCAGCGGCAGCATCGGGCTGCCCATCTCTGCAGAGATCGCCAGCGCCTCCTGCCAGCCACTGACCGTACCGGCGACGGTCAGCGCCGCCTTCGGCCCGCGATGGGGGATCGTCGGGTGATCCGCATAGAAGTCGCAGTGAGCCAGCGCACCGGCTGCGCCGCTGGCGTCGATAGCCACAGGCTCCCCATTGGGCGGCAGAATCAGCCAGAAGCCGTCGCCGCCCAGTCCGTTCATGTGCGGATAGACCACGGCAATGGTCGCCGCCGCCGCCACCATCGCCTCAATGGCATTGCCGCCATCACGCAGCACCGCCAGCGCACTTTCACTCGCCAGATGGTGCGGGGTCACCGCCATCCCCTGCGGGGCCATATTGCTCTGAATCATCTTTCACTCGTTCTTCGGGTAACAGAATCTCTGATGAAGCAAGAGCTGTTCCAGTTTTCACCCCAACGGCGATTGCGGCGGTTAACCTGGCGTAAATTGTGCTAGCTTCTGCTGAAACAAAAGTTACAGGATGGGTTATGAAACAGCTTGATGAACGACTCAGAAGTCACTATCCCCGGCTGTCGCCGCAGGAGCAGCGCATTGCCGACTTCGTTTTTGACCATTTCGACGATCTGATCAGCTACAACAGTGCCGAGCTGGCGCGGCTCAGTGGCGTGTCGAAAGCCACGGTCAGTCGGCTGTTTAAGCGTCTGGGCTATGAAAAATATAAAGATATGCGCGATGAGTTGCGCATCCTGCGTCAGAGCGGCATGCCGCTTACCGATAACCGTGATGCCGTGCAGGGCAACACGCTGCTGGCGCGGCACTACAAGCAGGAGATGGCCAACCTGACGCAGTGGGTCAACAGCCTGGATGCCCGGCAGTTCAGTGAGGTGGTCGGGCAGCTGGCGCAGGCGAAGCGCGTCTTTATCATCGGCATGCGCAACGCCTATCCGGTGGCGCTGCACCTGCGCCAGCAGCTGGTGCAGGCGCGTTCCCAGGTGCATATCCTGCCGCAGCCGGGCCAGACGCTGGCTGAGGAGCTGGTGGATATTACCCCGGCGGATATGGTGGTAGTGATGGCCTTTCGTCGTCGTCCCCGCATCATCCGGCCACTGATGCAGCAGCTGAAGGCCGCCGCGGTGCCGGTGCTGGTGCTGTGTGAGCCGCAGGCGCAGACGGTGATGGCGCTGGCGCGCTGGCAGCTCTGTACGCCGCTGGACAGCGTCTCCGCCTTCGACAGCTACAGCGCCGCCATGAGCCTGGTCAATCTGCTGGCGAATGCGCTGCTGCATGAAACCCTGGCCCAGGGTCGTCAGCGTATTCATCAGATCGCGGATCTTTATCAGCAGTTTGACGAACTGGAGCACCGTTAACAGGCACCATTCTGGTGCTTTGCCCCATTTCAGTACATCTCCGCTACGGCGTAATTATCCCCCGATTACGCCCGCCTTCCACTCAGAGCCGCCCTGTTTATCGTTTTTTTCGTGCCAGCCGGATTGGCACATTAGTTGCAGATTCAGGTTCAAAGAATCTTTTGTTTCACGTTAATCTCACCGGGGTGCATAATGAAAAAAGTTTTGATGGCGGTTGCCGCAGCGGCATTACTGATGGCTCAGGCGGGAAGCGCACTGGCCGATCAACTGCAGGATATTCAGAAGCGCGGCGTCATTCGCGTGGCCGTACCGCAGGATTTTCCGCCGTTTGGTTCGGTCGGAACCGATCTGCAGCCGCAGGGGTATGACATCGATATGGCGAAATACCTGGCAAAGAAGATGAAACTTAAGTTGCAGCTGGTGCCGGTCAGCAGTGCCAACCGCGTGCCTTACCTGCAGACCGACAAGGTTGATCTGGTGATCTCCAGCATGGGTAAAAATGCCGAGCGCGAAAAGGTGATCGACTTTACCCGTGCCTATGCGCCGTTCTTCCTGGGCGTCTTCGGGCCGAAAGGTGACGAAATCAAGACGGCAGCGGCCCTCGGCGGCAAGTCGATTGGCGTCACGCGCGGGGCGGTCGAGGATATGGTGCTGAGCGACGTGGCGCCGAAAGACGCGCAGGTGAAACGTTACGAAGATAACAACACCACACTGTCCGCCTACCTCTCCGGCCAGGTGCAGTATGTGGCTACCGGCAACCTGGTCGTGGCGGCAATTGCGCGTCAGAATCCGGCCAAAGCGCCCGTCGCGCAGTTTATGCTGAAAGATTCACCCTGCTTTATCGGCCTGAAGAAAGACCAGCCTGCGCTGAAAGCGAAAGTGAATGAACTGATTGAGCTGGGCATTAAAGATGGCACCCTGAATAAACTTTCTGAAGAGTGGCTTAAAGCGCCGCTGCCTGCGAACCTCGGCGCCTGAGGAACGATTCATGACCGGGCAACTTAACTTTCCCGCCCTGTGGCCTTACTGGCCGGAGCTGCTCTCCGGCCTCTGGGTCACCATTCAGCTCACGGTGCTGGCAACGACCGGCGGCGTGGCGATTGGGATTGCAGGCGCGGCACTGCGCAGCGGCAAACCGGGCTGGATGAGCCGCCTCTGGGGCATCTATGTCGAGCTGATCCGCAATACGCCGTTTGTCGTGCAGCTGTTCTTTATCGTATTTGGCCTGCCGGCGCTGGGGCTTAAGCTCACCGCGGGGGAGGCGGCGCTGCTGGCGATGCTGATCAACCTGGGGGCTTACAGCACAGAGATTATCCGTGCCGGGATTCAGGTGACGCCGAAAGGGCAGTGGGAAGCGGGACGGGTGCTGGGCTTAACCCGCAGCCAGACCTTTCTGCGGGTGGTGCTGCCCCCGGCGCTGCAGCGCATTTATCCGGCGCTGGTCAGCCAGTGCATCATCGTCATGCTGGGCTCGTCGGTGGTGTCGCAGGTCTCCTATGAGGAGCTGACCTTCGCCGCTAACCTGATCCAGTCGCGCACCTTCTTAAGTTTTGAAGTCTATCTGGTGACCACGCTGATCTACCTGGCGTTGTCGATTGTGATGCGCCATCTGCTGCTGGCGATTGGCCGTAAATGGTTTGGAGTGCAGCCATCATGATGACGACCTTTTCCGACTGGGACATTCTGCGCAACCTGCTGCTGGCCGCGCGCTGGACCCTGTTACTGTCGCTGGTGGCCTTTGTCGGCGGCACGCTGGTGACGCTGCCGCTGCTGTTTCTGCGCCTGCTGCAGCGCCGTTGGCTGACGCGCGTCATTCGTGGTTACACCGCGCTGTTTCAGGGAACGCCGCTGCTGATGCAGCTGTTCCTGGCCTTTTTTGGTGTCGGCCTGTTCGGCATCGATGTTGCGCCCTGGACCGCGGCGTCACTGGCACTGACTTTCTACACCAGCGCTTTTCTGGTCGATATCTGGTACGGCAGCATCCGTGCGCTGCCCAAAGGGCAGTGGGAAGCGTCGCGCTGCCTTGGCCTGACTTTTGGCCAGACGCTGTGGCGGGTGATTGCCCCGCAGGCGATCCGCATCGGCATCGCGCCGACGGTGGGGTTTGCCGTCCAGGTGATCAAGGGCACCGCGCTGGCGTCGATTATCGGTTTTATCGAGCTGACTAAGGCGGGCACCATTCTGAACAACGTGACTTATCAGCCGTTTAAGGTCTTCGGGCTGGTGGCGCTGGGCTACTTCCTGATGTGTTATCCGCTGTCCCGTTACAGCCAGTATCTGGAGAAAAAATTTAATGCCGCTCATCACCATTAATCAGGTGCAAAAATATTACGGCGACAACCATGTGTTGAAAGGCGTGGATCTGGATATCGACATGGGCGAGGTGATCTCGATCATCGGTCGCAGCGGATCGGGCAAGAGTACGCTGCTGCGCTGCATGAACGGGCTGGAGGGCTACCAGGAGGGCAGCATCAAGCTCGGCGGGATGACCATTACCGATCGTGATTCGCAGGCGCGTGAAATCAGCCGCTCAGTCGGAATGGTGTTTCAGAACTTCAACCTGTTCCCGCACATGACGGCGCTGGAGAACGTGATGCTGGCCCCACGCCGGGTGCTGAAAAAGAGTGATGCCGAATGCCGGGCGCTGGCGACGCAGATGCTGGAAAAAGTCGGACTGGGCGAACGGCTTAACTACTATCCGGGCAGCCTCTCCGGCGGTCAGCAGCAGCGGGTGGCGATCGCCCGTGCGCTGGCGATGACGCCAAAAGTTTTACTCTGTGATGAGATCACCTCCGCGCTCGATCCCGAACTGGTTGGCGAAGTCCTTAAAGTACTGGAGCAGCTGGCGGCAGAGGGGATGACGCTGATCCTCGTCACCCATGAAATGAACTTCGCCCGCGACGTGGGCGATCGTGTGGTCTTTATGCATCAGGGGCGCGTCTGGGAACAGGGTGACAGCAAAACGCTGTTTGCTCAGCCGCAGTCACCGGAGCTGAAGCAGTTTATCTCTTCAGTTCGCCTCTGAGCCTCATAAAAGGAAATGATGATGGATATGACTAAATTCCCGCAACTGAATCCGCCACAGCGTCTGCTGATGGGGCCAGGACCGATCAACGCCGATCCCCGCGTGCTGCGCGCCATGTCGAGTCAGCTGCTGGGCCAGTACGATCCCGCTATGACCCACTACATGAATGAAGTGATGGCGCTCTATCGCGGCGTATTCCGCACGGAGAATCGCTGGACGCTGCTGATTGATGGCACGTCTCGCGCCGGTATCGAGTCGATTCTGCTGTCGTCTATCCGGCCGGGTGACAGAGTGCTGGTGCCGGTATTTGGCCGCTTTGGTCATCTGCTGTGCGAAATCGCCCGCCGCTGCCGCGCCGAGGTGCACACCATTGAAGTTCCGTGGGGCGAGGTCTTTACGCCCGACCAGGTGGAAGAGGCGATCAAAAAAGTGCGGCCGCGCCTGCTGCTCACGGTGCAGGGCGACACCTCCACAACCATGCTGCAGCCGCTGGAGCAGCTGGGGGCGATCTGCAAACGCTATGGCGTGCTGTTCTACACCGATGCCACCGCGTCGCTGGCGGGTAACCCGCTGGAAACGGACGCCTGGGGGCTGGATGCGGTGTCAGCAGGGATGCAGAAGTGTCTGGGCGGGCCATCGGGCACCTCGCCGATCACCCTGAGCGCGGAGATGGAGGCGGTGATCCGCAAACGTAAATGCGTGGAGCAGGGGATCCGCACCGAGGCGCATCAGGATGGCGAAGAGGAGATGATCTACTCCAACTATTTCGATCTCGGCATGATCATGGATTACTGGGGGCCGGAGCGGCTTAACCATCACACTGAAGCAACCAGCGCCCTGTTTGGCGCGCGCGAGTGCGCCCGTCTGATCCTGCAGGAGGGGCTGGACAACGGCATTGCCCGTCACAAACTGCATGGCGACGCGATGCTGAAAGGCATTCAGGGAATGGGACTGGAAACCTTTGGCGACCTGAAACATAAAATGAATAACGTGCTGGGCGTGATGATCCCGTCAGGCGTCAATGGCGACCAGGTGCGCAAGCTGATGCTGGAAGATTTCGGCATTGAGATCGGCACCTCGTTTGGCCCGCTGCATGGCAGGGTCTGGCGCATCGGCACCATGGGTTACAACGCACGCAAAGATTGCGTGATGCAGACCCTGTCGGCGCTGGAAACGGTACTGACCCACCTCGGTTATCGCACGCCGCAGGGCGCTGGCGCCCAGGCTGCATGGGATCACTACGGGAGTCAGGCATGATGATGAGCGCCAGCGAAGCCCGGGTCGCTGCAGAGCGCGTGATGGCGCGCTGCGACGCGCTGGCGGCGATCAGCGAATCGGCAGAGGGGCTGACCCGCGTCTACCTGTCACCCGAGCATCTGCGCGCCAACGCCTGCGTCGGTGAGTGGATGCAGGCGGCGGGAATGCGGGTATGGCAGGATGAAGTGGGCAATATCTGTGGTCGCTACGACGCGGCTGACGCGGGCGCGCCTGCGCTGCTGCTGGGGTCGCATCTTGACACCGTGCGCAACGCAGGGCGTTACGACGGGATGCTGGGCGTGCTCAGCGCCATCGAAACCGTACAGTGGCTGAATGAACATCAGTGCCGGCTGCCGCTGGCCATTGAGGTGATTGGTTTCGGCGACGAAGAGGGCACCCGCTTCGGCATTACGCTGCTCGGCAGTCGCGGCATAACCGGCAGCTGGCCGCAAAGCTGGATCACGCATCCCGATGGCAACGGCATCACCGTGGCGCAGGCGATGGCGGATGTCGGTCTCGACAGTGAGCAAATTGGCGCTGCCGCCCGGCGGGTAGAGGACATTGTCGGCTATCTTGAACTGCACATCGAGCAGGGGCCCTGTCTGGAACAGGAAGATCTGGCGCTGGGCGTCGTCACGGCAATCAACGGTGCGCGTCGCCTTAACTGCCGGTTTACCGGTGAAGCAGGCCATGCGGGCACGGTGCCCATGACCCACCGCAAAGATGCGCTGGCTGCCGCAGCCGAGTGGATGGTCTTTGTCGAGCAGACCACCCGTGAGCAGGATCCGCAGCTGGTGGCCACTGTTGGCACCCTGAACTGTGCGCCGGGCGCGGTGAACGTCATCCCGGGCGAGGTATCGCTGTCGCTGGATGTGCGCGGCCCGCAGGACATGCCGCTGGAGACACTGCTCTCCAGCCTGTTAACCCAGGCGGAGGCGATCGCGCTGCGGCGCGGGCTCCGTTTTGAGTCGAACGAATATTATCGCATCGGGGCTACAGCCTGTGACTCCGCGCTGCAACAGGCGCTGAGTCACGCGGTGGAAACGGTGCAGGGGCGTACGCTTTCACTGCCGAGCGGCGCCGGGCACGATGCTATCGCCATCGCTGAACGCTGGCCGGTCGGGATGTTATTTGTGCGTAACCATCGCGGCATCAGCCACCATCCGGCGGAGTCGGTGGCGGTAGATGATGTGGCGCCTGCACTGCAGGCCTATCTGCAGGCGATTTCACTGATTGCCGGACGGAGCTAAAGATGGAATTAGCCGCTTTTAACCAGCTCGACGCCAGCGAGGCGCAGGCCGCTATCCGGCACTGCGTGGCGATCCCCCACTGGCAGCAGTCGCTGGTGGCCGCCCGGCCTTTTGCCAGCAGAGAGGCGCTCATGACGGTGGCTGATACGCTGGCCCGCCAGTGGCAGCAGCCTGAGTTACAGGCCGCGCTCACGGCCCATCCCCGTATCGGCGAGCGCGCAGAGGGCGCGGATGAAGAGGCGGCCCTGTCGCGTGGTGAGCAATCCGCAATGCAGCAGGCCGATCACACTCTGCAGCAGGCGATGCAGCAGGGAAATCAGGCGTATGAAGCGCGTTTTGGCCGGGTATTTCTGATCCGCGCGAAGGGGCGCAGTGGCGAAGAGATGCTGGCGGCGCTGCAGCGCCGGTTGCAGAATAGCGAGGCTGACGAACAGCAGGAGACGCTGGATCAGCTGCGTGAAATCACCCTGTTACGCCTTAAGGAGACAATTCGATGAGTACCATCACCACTCACATTCTGGACACGGCGCTGGGCAAACCTGCCTGTGGGGTTGCGATTTCACTGGAGCAGAACAGTCCGGAAGGCTGGTTTCCGGTTGCGGAGGGCGCGACCGACAACGACGGGCGGCTGAAAGATCTGACACCTGAACCGCTGTCGCCGGGCCACTACCGGCTAACCGCAGAGATCGGCGACTATTTCGCCGCCGCCGGTCGGGATGCACTTTACGTCAGCGCGCAGATCGATTTCGTGATTGCCGAGGCGGGCAGCCATTTCCACCTGCCGTTTCTGATCTCGCCCTGGTCCTGGTCAACCTATCGCGGCAGCTGAAAAGCTGCCGCGTCAGGCCTTACAGGGAAAAGCGATCCGCATCCTGCCAGGCCGGGAAACGCTCACGGTAGGCGTTGAGCGTCTCCAGCGACAGTTCGGCGTCCAGCCGGGCGCGCTGATGCGGCTCTGCCTCACTGAGGATCTCGCCCTGCGGGGAAATAATCTGGCTGTCGCCGCTGTAGTGATGCTGATTACCGTCGCTGCCGACGCGGTTGCAGCCGGCCACATAGGCCTGATTTTCAATCGCCCGCGCTAACAGCAGCGCCTGCCAGTGCCGCGCACGCGCTGCAGGCCAGTTGGCGACATAGAGCGCCAGATCGTAATCGTTGCGGTTGCGCGAGAAGACCGGGAAGCGCAGGTCATAGCAGATCTGCGGCAGGATCCGCCAGCCGCGCCACGTAAACACCTGACGCTGTTCGCCCGGCAGATAGTGGTGATGCTCATCTGCCATCCGGAACAGGTGGCGCTTATCATACTGATGCACTGTGCCGTCGGGCGCGACCAGCAGAAAACGGTTTACCGCACCGTTCTCGGTCTGGATCGCCGCGCTGCCGCCAATCAGGGCATCGGTGCGCCGGGCATGCTGATGCAGCCACTCCACCACCTGCGCTTCGGGCAGCGAGCTTTTGGCCGCTTCCATCGCAAAGCCGGTGGTAAACATCTCCGGCAGTATAATCAGATCGCGACCGGTGAGTCCGGCCAGCTGCGCATCGAAATGGCGCAGATTGGCCTCGCCATCCATCCAGCTCAGCGTCTCCTGCAAGAGCGTGATTTTTAAAGCTGACATAAGCGCTCCGCGGCGGCATCTAAGGTCGCCGGCTGTTTAGCAAAACAGAGGCGAATCAGTTTATGAGGAAAAGGATCGGCGCAGAACACCGAGAGCGGGATCGCCGCGACGCCCACGTCGCGGGTCAGCCACTGGCAGAAGCTGACATCATCCAGGTCGGAGAGGGCGCTGTAATCCACCAGCAGGAAGTAGGTGCCCTGGCAGGGTAAAACCTTAAAGCGGCTGGCGGTCAGCGCCGTTGCCAGCCGGTCGCGGCGGTCGCGATAAAACGCCGGCAGCTCATGATAATGTTCCGGATGTTCACGCAGCATATCCGCAATCGCCAGCTGCGCCGGGGTATTCACCGAGAAGGTCAGATACTGATGCACCTTGCGCAGCTCAGCGCTGATCGCCGCAGGCGCAATACAGTAACCCACTTTCCAGCCGGTGATATGGAAAGTCTTACCAAACGAGGAGACTGCAACGGCGCGCTGACGCAGCTCAGGATGGGCCAGCACGCTGGCGTGACCCGCTTCATCGAAGCAGATATGCTCATAGACCTCGTCGCTCAGCACGTAGACTGGCCGGGCGGCAATCGCCTGCCACAGCGCGGCAAAATCCTGCTGCTGCCAGACGGTAGCCGAGGGGTTGTGCGGCGTGTTCAGGATCACCAGCCGGGTTTTATCACTCAGCAAGTCAGCAAAAGCGGCCCAGTCGACCCTGAAGGCGGGCGGCTGCAGCGCAATACGTTTCATGATACCGCCCGCCAGCGCGACCGCAGGCGCATAGCTGTCGTAGCTGGGATCAAAGCAGATCACTTCATCGCCCGGCCGCACCAGCGCGGTAATCGCCGCATAGAGCGCCTCGGTAGCGCCCGCCGTCACCGTAACCTCTGTTTCAGCATCGGGCCGGTAGTCATAAAGCCGCGCGGTTTTTTCAGCAATCGCCTCACGCAACGGCAGCACACCGGTCATCGGCGCATACTGGTTCGCCCCCTGGCTGACGTGAAACGCCAGCCGCTGCTGCAGATAGTCGGGACCACTGAAATCAGGAAAGCCCTGTGAGAGATTGATGGCGTTGTGCTGCTGTGCCAGCGCACTCATCTGGCTGAAAATCGTGGTGCCGAGTAAAGGAAGCTTACTCTCGGGGATCAGGTTGTGCTGCGTCATGGTGTCAGGCCTTAAGCGCGAAGAGTGATGCGGTCTCACCCGGGGTTTGTGCCACTATAAACAGGATGGTAGTATTTGGCAATCAAGACGCTTAGATGGCTAAATGCGTTATGCTCCACACCTCAGCGGCGTTGACTGCGCGTACTTACCCCGGTCACTGACTGATGTCAGCGCCCGGGGATGCGCATACCTGCCGCTTTGCTGAGATGCGGATCATTTAGCATTTAAATGCTCCGTGTAGCAGCGGCGTTAGCTGCGCGTACTTACCCCGGTCACTGACTGATGTCAGCTCCCGGGGATACGCACACTTGCCGCCTTGCTGAAATAGGGATCATCCGGCAGGACCCGGAGAACAGGAGTTAGAAGTGGGATATTCAGGCTAAAAATTTCACTACAACGGCGGGGACTTCTGTAGCCTTTACCCACAGTTACGTCACCCGCTACACATTTCACCGCAAGGAACCGTTATGTCGCAGACTCTTCCGTTAGATCAGCTGGTCGCTGCCTGTCACTGGATTGGGGCGAAAGGCTGGGCACCGGCCACCGGTGGGAATATGTCCGTGCGTCGCGATGCGCATGTCTGCCTGCTGAGTGAATCAGGCAAAGACAAAGGCACGCTGACGCGGGATGATTTCATCGAGGTCGATATCGCCACCAGCCAGTCACTTTCCGGCCGTAAACCGTCGGCAGAAACCGGGCTGCATACGATGATCTATCGCCTGTTTCCCGAGGCGGGCGCGGTGCTGCACACCCACACAGTCAATTCGACCGTGCTGTCGCAGGTGGAGCAGGGAGCGGCACTGCTGCTGCACGGTTATGAGATGCAAAAATCGCTAAGCGGACAGCAGACCCATCTGGATACCGTGGCGATCCCGGTGTTCGACAATAGTCAGGATATTGCGGCGCTGGCGTCAGAAATTGAGGATTACGCCGCCCGTTTTCCGCTGCGCTACGGCTTCCTGCTGCGCGGCCACGGCTTAACCTGCTGGGGCTGTGACGTCGGCGAAGCACGCCGTCATCTGGAAGGTCTGGAATTTTTATTTGAATGCGAACGTCAACGTCGCCTGCTGGAGAGAGCATGATTCACGCCATTGTCACCGATATCGAAGGCACCACCAGCGATATCCGTTTTGTACATAACATCCTGTTCCCCTTTGCGCGTGAGCATCTGCCCGCGTTTGTGCGCGACCATGCCGGCCAGCCAGAGGTTGCTGCGGCGCTGCAATCGGTGCGTGACGAGGCCGGTCAGCCAGCGGCCGATCTGGCGACGGTGACGGCGATCCTGCTGGATTTCATGGATCAGGATCGCAAATCCACCGGCCTGAAAGCCCTGCAGGGCATGATCTGGCGCGACGGCTATCTCAACGGCCATTTTACCGGCCACCTCTATCCCGACGTCGTACCTGCGCTGCGTAACTGGAAGGCGCAGGGCATTGAACTCTATGTATATTCCTCCGGCTCGGTGGCGGCGCAGAAATTGTTATTTGGCTACAGCGACGAAGGTGATATTACTGGCCTGTTCAGCGGCTATTTTGACACGCACGTCGGGGCCAAGCGCGAGGTCGCCGCCTACCGGGCGATTGCTGCTGAGATCGGCCAGCCAGCGGAGCAGCTGCTGTTTCTCTCCGACATTCATCAGGAGCTGGATGCGGCCGCGGAGGCGGGCTGGCAGACGCGGCAACTCCTGCGTGGCGAAGCGGATCCTGAGAGCCGCCATCGGCAGGTCACTGATTTTTCCCAGATTAACCCGGAGTCAATTTAGGATGAGTGCACTGACTATTTTTACCGATCGTGATGCCGCGCAGCCGGTGTGGCATAGCACTGATGCAGAGGCGATCCGCGATCGTCTGAATACCAAAGGCGTCCGTTTTGAACGCTGGGAAGCGGATCGCAACCTGGGTGACAACCCGGACGCCGACACCGTCATCAGGGCTTATCAGCACGCCATCGATCGGCTGGTGGCAGAGAAGGGCTATCAAAGCTGGGATGTCATCAGCATGCGCGCCGACAATCCGCAGAAAACCGTGCTGCGCGAGAAGTTTCTCAACGAGCATACGCACGGCGAAGATGAGGTGCGCTTCTTTGTTGAGGGTGCCGGACTTTTCTGTCTGCATCTGGAGGGTGAGATCCTGCAGATCCTGTGCGAAAAGAACGATCTGATTTCGGTGCCAGCGGGCACGCCCCACTGGTTTGACATGGGCTCGTCACCGCACTTCACCGCGATCCGTATTTTCGATAATCAGGAAGGCTGGGTGGCGAACTTCACTGGTGATAAGATCGCGGATGCCTATCCGCGTCTGGCGTAACCGGTCAGCCTGCGTGTAGGGTGTCGGGCAGCGTAGCCCGCCCCCTCTTACAGCCTTAGCGGGGCTGAAAGAAGCCGTCTCGCACCTGATCGGGCGTCACCACGCCGGTGTCCAGTATCCAGCCGCTGATCAGGGCGGCAGGCGTGACATCGAACGCCGGATTGAAGACCTTTGCTGCCTCCGGCGCCCACTGAACGCTGCCAAAGCTGCCGGCAACGCCTGTGACTTCGCTGGCGGCACGCTGCTCGATTGGAATCGCCGCGCCATCAGGACAGTGGCGATCCAGCGTGGTATGCGGAGCCGCGACGTAAAACGGGATCCGATGGTAATGGGCCAGCACCGCCAGGCTGTAGGTGCCGATTTTGTTCGCCACATCGCCGTTGGCGGCAATGCGGTCCGCGCCGACCCAGACCGCATCCACCTCGCCACGCGCCATCAGGCTGGCGGCCATGGCGTCGGTAATCAGGGTGTAAGGCACCTCCAGTTCACCCAGCTCCCAGGCCGTTAAACGTCCCCCCTGAAGCAGCGGGCGGGTCTCATCCACCCAGACATTTTTCACCAGGCCCTGCTGATGCGCCCGTGCGATGACGCCCAGCGCGGTGCCGACACCCGCCGTGGCCAGGCCGCCGGTATTGCAGTGGGTCAGGAGCTGGCTGCCGGGTTTCACCTGCGTGCAGCCCGCCTCAGCGATAGCGTCACACAACTGCTTATCTTCCTGCACCAGCCGCCAGGCTTCCTCCGCCAGCGCGGACGAAAAGTCCGGCTGCGCCAGCGCCACTTTCATCCGATCCAGATTGTTCATCAGGTTAACCGCGGTAGGGCGGGCGGCGCGCAGGGTCTCCAGCGCCCGCGCCAGTTCAGCCCGTCCCTCTCCCTGACCGGCCAGCAGCGCCAGCAGCAGCGAGGCGGAAAGGCCGATCAGCGGCGCACCACGCACCCGCAACGCATGAATATGCTCAATCAACTGCGGCACGCTGTGCGCGGGCAGCCAGTTTTTTTGCTGCGGCAGCGCCTGCTGGTCGAGGATCCAGAGCTGATTGTCACGAACCTGTAAACTGGTAGTTTTAAGTGTCTGCATTGTGGGTGAAATCCATGTTGCGTTAATGGCTGATATTGTGCCAACATGCTGAGCGGATGTATAGACGTCTGAACGGCTTATTATACCCGGTCATCCCCCTTCGACTGACGAGGAACAGGCAATGTCGCAATACCATACCTTTACCGCTGCTGATGCTGTGGACTATGCCCGGCAATTTGGCGGTGTGGACAATCCTGCTGCACTGAGCCGGGCAGAAGAGATTGGTGATGGCAACCTCAACCTGGTGTTTAAGATCTATGACGACCAGGGCATCAGCCGGGTGGTGGTCAAGCAGGCGCTGCCCTATGTGCGCTGCGTGGGCGAGTCATGGCCACTGACGCTGGACCGGGCGCGGCTGGAAGCGCAGACGCTGGTCGAGCACTACAAACATTGCCCGCAGCACACGGTGCAGATTACCCATTACGATGCGGATCTGGCGGTGATGGTCATGGAGGATCTCTCCAGCCATCGCATCTGGCGCGGCGAGCTGGTAAAGGGGGTTTATTACCCGGAAGCGGCCCGGCAGTTAGGCGTCTATCTGGCAGACACTCTGTTCCACACCTCCGATTTCATCCTGCATCCGCACCAGAAAAAAGCAGAAGTGGCGCGTTTCATCAATCCGGAAATGTGTGAAATCACCGAAGATCTCTTTTTTAACGATCCCTACACCAACCACGAGCGCAACAGCTATCCCGCTGCGCTGGAACCGCTGGTCGCCAGTCTGCGCGACGACGCTGCGCTGCGCATTGCGGTAGGCGGCCTGAAACATCGCTTCTTTGCCCACGCCGAAGCGCTGCTGCATGGTGATATTCACAGCGGCTCGATTTTCGTTGCTGACGGCAGCCTCAAGGCGATTGATGCGGAATTTGGTTATTTTGGTCCCATCGGGTTTGATGTTGGTACTGCGGTAGGCAACCTGCTGATTAACTACTGTGGCCTGCCGGGGCTGCTGGCGCCGCGCGAGGCGGCCGACGCCCGCGAACAGCGCCTCAGCGATATACACACCCTCTGGACGACTTTTGCCTCACGTTTTCTGGCGCTGGCGGCAGAGAAAACCCGCGATCAGGCACTGGCTTATCCGGGCTACGCGGCAGCGTTTCTGCGCAAAGTGTGGGCCGACACCATTGGCTACTGCGGAACTGAACTGATTCGCCGCACGGTGGGGATGTCCCACGTTGCGGATATGAAGCTGATTGCCGATCCGGCGATGCGCACCGACTGCATTCGTAACGCGATTAACCTGGGACGCACGCTGATTCTGGCGGCCGACCACGTAGAGGATGTGGATGCGCTGATTGCCCGCATCCGTCAGGCTGGATAAAGAAAGGCCGACGTGACGTCGGTTTTCAGAAAAGACAACGTTTCTGCCAGCTGTGAGGGTGTGCCAGCGCAGGAAACACGGTCAGATCGGAAAGTCGCTAAAGCCATCCGTGGCGCGGGACGCTTTCCTCCTCTTCCCGTGTTCCCTGCGCTTTGCGTTTGTTCGTTGCGGCCAGGTTTACCCTGACCTGGCTTTGCCGGCTGACAGAGTACGGAACTTAAAGCGATGGGAGCATACGCCCGGAGTAAAGCATAGCGGGCCAGGGATGGCGTTTTTTGCGTCTTTACGGAGGGCGTATACTCTCTGAGCCAGTGCTGTTTTTAGAGGCCGACATCACATCGGCCCTGACCCCTATGCCGCCTCGCTGGCCCGTGAGGCAGGCTGAGGCGCTTTTTCAGGCACCGGCACCGCCAGTGCGTCCGGCTCAAACTCATCGACGTTAATCGACCGCAGACGGCTCACTTCGGCACGCTGCAGGATCTCAGCCTCTTCCGCATCGATCCAGCCCTGTTCCAGCCCGCGCTTCGCCAGCGCATCCAGCCGGGTAAAGGAGAGATGCTGTTTCGTCTGTTTGCACAGCCGGTCATGAATCACCTCAGCGGCCATCACATCCTGTAGCGCCTGTTCCAGCTGACCGGCAGGGTTATTTTCACCCGGCGTCAGGTACATGCCACGGCCCAGACGGCTGCGGGTCGCGGAAGGCTGCTGCAGCATTTTCGCCAGCTGATGATCCAGACGGTCAGACGGCGCAAGGCAGTGGTGTCCGCCAGCGAACAGGGTCATCCGCAGAGCGCCTGCGACCAGACGGTTCGGGAAGTTACGCAGCAGATCGTCCATCGCCGCTTCGGCCTGATGCAACGCATCCTGCACGCCCCAGTGGACCAGCGGCAGATCGGCTTCGTTGCGGCCCTCATCGTCATAACGTTTCAGCGTCGCTGAAGCAAGATAGAGCTGGCTCAGCACATCCCCCAGACGCGCCGAGATGCGCTCACGCCGTTTCAGGCTGCCGCCCAGCACGGCCATCGACACATCAGAGAGCAGCGCCAGGTTCGCGCTGATGCGGTTCAGGTGCTGATAGTAACGGCGGGTGCTGTCGCGTGTCGGGCTGGCGCTGGTCCGTCCGGCGGTTATGCCCAGCCACAGGCTGCGCATGGCGCTGCTGCCGACATGGCCGATGTGGCTGAACAGCGCCCGGTCAAACGCGTTAACGTCGTTGCTGGCGGCCGCCGCCATCTCCTGCAGAACATAAGGATGGCAGCGGATAGCCCCCTGACCGAAGATAATCATACTGCGGGTCAGGATGTTCGCGCCTTCCACCGTGATAGCGATAGGCGCACCCTGATAGGCGCGAGCCAGGAAGTTACTGTTGCCGAGCATAATGCCTTTACCGCCGGCAATATCCATGGCGTCGATAATGGCGCGCTGACCGCGATGGGTGCAGTGATATTTCACAATCGCCGACAGCACCGCCGGTTTTTCACCCTGCATAATCCCGGCGGTAATCAGCGTGGCGGCGGCGTCCATCACGTAAGCGTTGCCGGCGATGCGCGCCAGCGGCTCCTCGATCCCTTCCATCTTGCCAATGGGGAGGCGGAACTGACGGCGGATATGGGCGTAGGCGCCGGTCGCCAGTGCCACCGTTTTCAGGCTGCCGGTTGAGTTGGACGGCAGCGTAATGCCGCGACCTACCGACAGACACTCCACCAGCATCCGCCAGCCCTGACCCGCCATGTCTGGTCCGCCGATAATGTAATCAATCGGCACAAAGATATCTTTGCCGCGGGTCGGGCCGTTCTGGAAGGGTACGTTCAGCGGGAAGTGTCGATGACCAATCTCCACGCCAGGCGTATTCGTCGGGATGAGCGCACAGGTGATGCCCGGATTTTCGTTGTCGCTGAGCAGATGATCGGGGTCGGAAAGTTTGAAGGCCAGGCCCAGCACGGTCGCAATCGGCGCCAGCGTAATGTAGCGTTTGTTCCAGGTCAGGCGCATACCCAGCACCTGTTTACCCTGCCATTCGCCCATACAGACTACGCCGGTATCGGGGATCGCCCCGGCATCGGAACCCGCTTCCGGGCTGGTCAGCGCAAAGCAGGGGATCTCATCGCCGCGCGCCAGGCGCGGTAAATAGTGATTTTTCTGCTCGTCGGTGCCGTAGTGCTGCAGCAGTTCGCCCGGGCCGAGTGAGTTAGGCACGCCGACGGTGATTGCCAGAATGCCGGACACGCCCGCCAGTTTTTGCAGCACGCAGGCCTGCGCATAGGCAGAGAAGTCGAGCCCGCCATACTCTTTCTTGATGATCATCGCGAAGAAACGATGCTCTTTCAGGTAGGCCCAGAGTTCCGGCGGCATATCGGCCAGCTCATGAGTGATCTGGAAATCGTTGGCCATGCGGCACGCTTCCTCTACCGGGCCGTCGAGAAACGCCTGCTCCTCGGCGGTCAGACGCGGCTGAGGATAGTTGTGCAGCTTCTGCCAGTCCGGTTTGCCCTGAAACAGGTCGCCTTCCCACCAGGTGGTGCCCGCATCGATCGCCTCTTTTTCGGTGCGCGACATCGGTGGCATCACCTTCCGGAAGCGCTGAAAGATCGGCGCTGAAAACAGGCTGCGACGCATTGACGGCAGATTAAACGGCAGCAGAATGATCGCCAGCGGCAGCAGCAGCCACGGCGTCCAGAGATGAGCGACAGCCATCGCGGCGGTCCAGAGCAGCAGGATCGCGCTGCTGAGCCGTAACGACAGGCGGTGATAGAACAGGGCGCCAATCAGCGCCACCGTGGCAAGTATCGAAACAACCATCATAGTGAACCGCTCCAAGTAGTAAGAGGTCTGACCTGTTATAAGGAGAGGTTTAGAGCAGTTGGCGCTATTTATCAATTCGTTTACATCGCAATTACAACCTGCCTCACAAAATCCCTATTCTGTGCGTTTTTTCGTCTGCGGCTGTGGCCACAATCGCTGCCACGGCCTGGCATGGTGCTTTGCGCTGACGGGCCATTCCGTTAAACTTGCTGCGATTAACCTCTCCTACAAAAGGACACCCCTATGTACCAGGACATCATTCGCGCTGAGCTCAATGAAGCTGCTGATACGCTGAACAAATTCCTCAGTGACGATGCCAATATCCATGCGATCCAGCGTGCTGCGGTGCTGCTGGCTGACAGCTTCAAAGCGGGCGGCAAGGTGCTTTCCTGCGGTAACGGTGGCTCACATTGCGATGCGATGCACTTCGCCGAAGAGCTGACCGGCCGTTACCGTGAAAACCGTCCTGGTTATCCGGCGATTGCCATCTCTGATGTCAGCCATCTGTCGTGCGTCAGTAATGATTTTGGCTACGACTATGTCTTTTCACGCTACGTGGAAGCGGTAGGGCGGCCAGGCGATGTGCTGCTGGGCCTTTCTACCTCCGGTAACTCCGCCAACATCATCAGGGCGGTTGAGGCGGCGCGTGCGCAGGGGATGAAAGTGATCACCCTGACCGGTAAAGATGGCGGTAAGATGGCGGACAGTGCCGACATTGAAATCCGGGTGCCGCACTTTGGCTATGCAGATCGTATTCAGGAGATCCACATCAAAGTGATCCATATCCTGATGCTGCTGGTTGAAAAAGAGATGGTGAAGTAATCGCGCCGGCCTCCTGCTTACAGGAGGCGGCTTAATCTAAGGCGGTGGCTATGTGCGAATTGCTCGGGATGAGCGCCAATGTTCCCACGGATATCTGTTTCAGCTTTACCGGACTGGTTCAGCGCGGCGGTGGAACCGGGCCTCACAAAGATGGCTGGGGCATTACCTTCTACGAAGACAAAGGCTGCCGTACGTTTAAAGATCCGCTGCCAAGCTTTAACTCGCCAATTGCGCGTCTGGTGCAGGAGTATCCCATCAAATCGCATTCGGTGGTGGCGCATATCCGTCAGGCGAACCGGGGTCAGGTGTCGCTGGAAAATACGCACCCGTTTACCCGCGAGCTGTGGGGCCGCAACTGGACCTATGCGCACAACGGTCAGCTCAAAGGCTACCGCCAGCTGGAAACCGGCACTTTCCGGCCGGTCGGCGAAACGGACAGCGAAAAGGCGTTCTGCTGGATCCTGCATCAGCTGGCCACGCGCTACCCGCGCACGCCGGGCAACTGGCCTGCGGTGTTTCGTTTTATCGGTGAGCTGGCGGGAATGTTGCGACAGAAGGGCGTGTTTAACATGCTGCTGTCAGATGGCCGCTACCTGATGGCCTTCTGCTCGACCAATCTCTTCTGGATCACCCGTCGTGCGCCCTTTGGCCGGGCGCAGCTGCTGGATCAGGATGTGGAGGTCGATTTTCAGCAGCACACCACGCCCCATGACGTGGTGACGGTGATTGCGACGCAGCCGCTGACGGCCAATGAAACCTGGCAGCGGATTGCGCCAGGCGAATGGGCCTTATTCTGTCTTGGAGAGCGCCAGGAATGAGCGTGAAGCGGCTTCGGGACTGGCTAAAACCGGTGCCGGGCTGCTGTTCATCACATATTTCCCGCTGGCAACGTTCACTACTGGCGGCTGGTGATACTTCGCAAAGTAAGCGTATCCCGGCTGCAGCTGCTGCCAGAAACTGGCGTAGGTAGAGTAGCGGTGGCGCTGCATATTACTGTCGGTCATCCGGAACGGATAGATGCTGATGCTGATATCCTGCTGACCGTTACGCAGCGCGGCATTCACATAAGTAAAAATTTCATCCATATAGGCGTTGGTCATGGCATAGCAGCCAATTGACTTACAGTCGCCATGAATCATCAGGTAGTTGCCGCTGTAGCCCTGATTCCGGTCATACTGATTCGGGAAGCCGATGTTGATCGCGCGATAAAACCGGCTGTCCGGCTTCAGCTGATTCAGCTTCACGTTGTAAAACCCTTCCGGGCTTTTGAAATCGCCTTCGCGGCGTTTCGGGCCGAGGCCACCTGAAAAATTACAGATGCGGTAGGTATCCAGCAGGCGGTATTCGTTACCAATTTTGCCGTAAAGCTCGAGAGTGCGTTCTTCCTTGAAGATCTGGATATAAACCGGGGTGCCAAGTAACTGTTTCTTTAACTCTTTACTGACCGGTGCCGCCGTCTGAACGGGTTCGGGAGTCATTGCCATGCTGAGGGCTGGCAGTAAAATCATCGCAAACAGGAGTGCGATTTTGCCCATGCTGTGTGTACCTTGAGGTGAAGAGAACATGACGCAAATTGTGCGTCTCTGCTTGCATTATCGGAACTGTCCGCTACCGCAGCGCAACATTAAACATTGTCTGTTTTTTTAGCAAGACGGTCGCCGTCAAATTCGCGAATTACAGGCAGATAATCGGCCAGAAATTTGTAAACGTTAATGCTTAACGCAACAGAGATTGCAGTTAGTTCCTCCGACTGTATACTTATCCAGTGCCGGAGGGGGGTATGCGTAAAATCATTCATGTCGATATGGACTGCTTCTATGCCGCGGTGGAGATGCGTGATAATCCCCAGCTGCGCGATATCCCGATCGCCATTGGTGGCAGCCGCGAACGTCGCGGCGTGATCAGCACCGCCAACTATCCGGCCCGCAAATATGGCGTGCGCAGCGCGATGCCCACCGGCATGGCGCTTAAACTCTGCCCTCATCTGCGTCTGCTGCCGGGCCGCTTTGATGCCTATAAAGAAGCTTCTGCGCAGATCCGCGACATCTTTACCCGCTATACCCCGCTGATTGAACCGCTTTCGCTGGATGAAGCCTATCTGGATGTGACCGATAGCCCGCACTGTCACGGCTCCGCGACGCTGATGGCACAGGCAATCCGCGCCACCATTTTCCGTGAAACCGGACTCACCGCCTCGGCGGGGATCGCCCCGATTAAGTTTCTGGCAAAGATCGCCTCTGACCTCAACAAGCCGGATGGGCAGTATGTGATTACGCCGCCGGAAATGGCGGATTTTCTGCTGACCCTGCCGCTGGTAAAAATTCCCGGCGTCGGCAAAGTGTCTGCCAAAAAGCTGGAGGAGATGGGGCTGGTTACCTGCGGTGACGTGCAGAAAACGGATCTGGCGCTGCTGCTGAAGCGCTTTGGTAAGTTTGGCCGGGTACTGTGGGAGCGCAGCCACGGCATTGATGAGCGGGGCGTGATCGTGGAGCGTGAGCGTAAATCGCTGGGCGTTGAGCGCACCCTGGCGGAGGATATCAACGACTGGGAGGCCTGCCTGGAGATTATCGATTTTCTTTATGCCGAGCTGGATCGCCGTCTGACGCAAATCCGTCCCGATAAGCAGGTGGCACGTCAGGGCGTCAAACTGAAGTTCAGTGACTTTCAGCAGACGACCCAGGAGCATATCTGGCCGGTGCTGAATAAAGAGGACATGATCGCCATCGCCCGCAAGACGTGGGATGAGCGTCGTGCCGGGCGTGGCGTAAGGCTGGTAGGGTTACATGTGACGATGGTCGATCCCCAGCTTGAGCGTCAGCTGCTGCTGGGGCTCTGACGGCCCGCCCTTTATTTGCTGTTTTTCGCCGCCAGGGTCGCGAACCACGGCGCGACGAAATCCTGATTATCACCCCAGCCCGGAATGATTTTGTTCAGCGATGCGACGTTCACTGCGCCCGGCTGGCTGCTCAGCTGCTGCTGCGAAATCGACGCGGCTTTGAACTGATAGGTGGCTGGCGTCTCTTCACCGGCAATCTTCTTCGCCACCAGACGCATGTTGACCGCACCGATGGTTTTCGGATCCACCGCTACCGTCTGCACCCACGGGCTGTTTTTCTCGCGCATCAGTTGCAGATCCTGGTTAGAGACGTCGATGCTGTAGAGCCTGATCTCAGTGCGGCCATTCTCCTGCAACGCTTTATACGCGCCCTGGCTGAAGGCATCCCAGGCTCCCCAGATGGCGTCGATCTGACCTTTCGGGTATTTCGCCAGAATCGCGCCGATCTTATTCGCTGTGTCACCCTGAACGTCGGTCGAAACCGCACCGATCGACTCAAGCTGCCGGATACCCGGATTCTCTTTCAGCAGTTTTTCATACACCACCTGACGGCGTTCCATTGGCGGGAAGCCAGCGACCCAGAGTTTGACGATCTTCGCCTTGCCGTGGAAGTCACCGATGAGCTGGCCCAGCGACAGCTGTGCCAGTGAGGCGTCATCCTGGGCGGTCACGGTGACGCCCGGAACCGGGCTATCCACCGGTGTATCAAACACCGACAGCTTAATGCCCGCATCGGCAATCCGCTTCACCAGACCGCTGGCGTAAGGTGCTTTACCGTGTGACAGCACGATACCGTCATACTTCTGGCTGATCGCCTGATTGACGAAATCCTGGAAACGCGCATCATCGCCGTTGCTCAGAAAGGTACTGACCTTAAAGCCCAGCTGGCGGCCCTGCTGGATCGCGCCGGCCACAAACTGGGTGGTGTTGTCATCGGAGCCGAGGTTGCGGATTACGGCGATACGAATCGGGCCGTTATGGCTGGCGATAGCGGCAGGCACCGGCGTCACGGTGTCCGCAAAAGCGGCGCTGGCGTTCAGCAGGCTCAGGGCCAGCAGCGAGAGTGTGATTTTTTGCATTGTTATTAACTCCGGTAAACGCGCCTCAGCGGCGCTGGATATAGGTGATCGCCAGCGCCAGGGCCAGCACCACGCCTTTAATAATGTCCATGGCATAGTAGGGGACGGAGAGCATCACCAGCCCGTTCTGCAGCACACCCAGGATCACCGCGCCGACCAGTGTGCCGAGTGCATTTGGCTTACCAGAGCCGGCCAGCGAGAAGCCGATCCACGCCGCCGCGACCGCATCCATCAGGTAGCCGCTTCCGGCGTTGACCTGAGAAGAGCCGATGCGCGAGGCGAGCAGGATGCCGCCCAGACCCGCCAGCAGCGAGGCGAGCACATACGCCAGCACCCGGTAGCGGGTGGTACGGATGCCCGACAGGCGTGCCGCTTCAGGATTGCCGCCCAGCGCATACATCCGGCGGCCATGTTTGGTCAGCGACAGCGCCAGCTGCGCCGCGACAGTTACCACCAGCATAATGATCACGATGGTCGGCACCTGGCCAAGCAGGCCAAAGGCTGCCGGAATGGTGCCTTCGGCCATATCGCCGCTCGGCAGCACCATGTTCTCGGTGATTGAGCCGCCAAAACTGTAGGTCATCGCCACACCCTGAATCACAAACAGGGTGGCCAGCGTCGCCAGCATGTCGGGAATACGCAGGATCACAATCAGAAAGGCGTTGAACAGCCCGACCAGGGTGCAGAGCGCCAGGGTAATCAGGATCGCGCTGGTGGTGCCAAAGCCGTACCAGACAAAGAGCGAGATCACCAGCGCATTGGCCAGTGAGGCGGTCGAGCCGACCGAGAGATCAAAGCCGCCCACGGTCAGTGAGATCGAGACGCCGATGGCGATCACCGTTACGATGGCAATTGAACGCAGGATATTGATGATGTTATTCGGCTCCAGGAAGCTGTCGGAAGCCAGACCAAAGGCGGCGATCAGGATCACCACCGTCAGCAACATTCCCCATTTATAAAGGAAGTCGAAAAGCTGGTGACGCCACGACGTGGCGGTCAGATTCAGATGGGTTTCTTTGCTGCTCACGCAGGGGTTCCTCCGGTGGAATAGAGCAAAAGCGTCTCTTCGGTGACGTCCTGTGCAGCCAGCTCAGCTACAATACGTCCGTCCCAGAGCACGCAAATCCGGTCGCACAAGCCGACCAGTTCAGAAAATTCACCCGACGCGTAGATAATGCCTTTGCCTTCCCGCGCCAGGTTGTCTATCAGGTTGAAGAGTTCGGTTTTCGCTTTGATATCGACGCCCTTGGTCGGCTCGTCAAAAATCAGCACGTCCGCGTTATTGCGCAGCCATTTGCCAATCGCCACCTTCTGCTGATTGCCGCCGGAAAGACGGCGCAGGGTCTGAGCCGGGCCGGTGGTACGCACCTGCAGCTGGCGAATAACCTGCTCCGCCCAGTGCCACGCCTGGCGATGACCAAACAGGCTCCAGCGTGAAAAACTGTCGTCCGCGCTGACGCTGAGGTTCATCGCGACCGACTCATCAATGAAGATCCCCTCTTTGCGCCGCTCCTCCGGCACCAGCGCCATGCGGCGGCTGACTGAGTCGTGCGGGGAACGGGGCTGCCACGGCTCACCATGCAGTTCGCCCCGGCTGATACGGCTTTTGCTGGCGCCGAACAGCGCCTTGCAGAGTTCGGTTTTACCGGCACCGGCCAGGCCCGCGATGCCGAGGATCTCGCCTTTGTGCAGCCGCAGCGAGATAGCCTGCAGTAACTGCTCATCGTGTAATCCTTCGACCGCCAGCAGCAGCGGCTGCGCCTTTTGTGGCCGGCGGGGCGGAAAGATATCGGTGAGCTGATGTCCCAGCATCTTCTCGACGATCTGCTCGCCGCTGAGCGCGGCCATCGGACCAGTTTCTACCAGGCGGCCATCGCGCAGCACCGTCAGCTGGTCGCAGATCGCCTTCAGCTCATGAATGCGGTGTGAGATAAAGACCACGCCAATGCCGCTGCGCTGCAGACGACGCACCACGGCAAACAGCCGTTCGCTCTCATGCTGATCCAGCGGGGCGGTGGGTTCATCCAGAATCAGGAAGCGGCAGTGGTGGGAGAGCGCCCGCGCCAGCAAAATCTGCTGTTTTTCCGCCAGGGTGCAGCGTTCGACCAGCCGGTTAACGTCCAGCGTCACGTCGAGCTGTGCCAGCAGCGCCCGCGCCTGACGGCGAATCTCTCCCCAGCGATAGCGGTGGCCGGGCTCAGCCAGCCGATCCAGCAGAATGTTTTCCGCCACGCTGAGCTGCGGCACCAGTGCCACATCCACTTCCTGCTGAACCAGGTGGATCCCCCGCTGTTTGGCTTCACGGGGTGAGCGGATTGAAACCGGCTCGCCATCCAGCAGGATCTCGCCGCTGTAGTGGCTATACGCGCCGGACAGGATCGCCATCAGCGTGGATTTCCCTGCGCCGTTCGCGCCGGTCAGGGCATGGACTGAATGGCCTTCACTGCGGAAATCCACCGACGACAGCGCGGCAAACCCGCCGAAAGCGATGGAGATGTTACGCATCTCAAGGCAGTTTAACCCTGGCATGTCATTACTCTCCTGAAGAATCACTGGCCGCATTTTTTCCTGAACGATGAAAGGCGGCAACAGCCGAAAGCGCATAAGCTAGCACGAAAACTTATTAGCCATCCAGACATCTGGACATAATGGCGGCTATAACCAGCGAAGCGCAGGAACGTGGGGGAATTGCGGGGAGAAGAGTGGAAAAGGTAGCGGATTATGCTGAGAAAATTTAAGACGACTTAATCAGATCAGAGCAGGGTATCGGTGACTTAAGGGGCGGGTGCCAGCGCCCGTGATAGCAACAATGAATTGGAAAATGACCCTGCGGGAAGTGCGGATATCGGTGGTCTGGCTAAAGTCTGACCACCCTGTCGCTGGAAGCGTAGTGGCGTAACGATGAAAACCATCGCCTCAGCATGCTGTAGCGTTGAAGGCTATAGCTTTTCAGCTGCCTTTTCACGGCCAGGCATTGGGAGAGGTGAAAGGGGAGGGGATAGGGGAGAGGGGCGATGCGCCTCACTGCAACAGATGTGCAGATGCGCAAACCTGTTTATCTCAGGACGCTTTTTGTTTTTATACTTAACCACGTTAAATTAAAGTTATTGCTGGCAGACAGCCAGTCTAATGGCTGTCTGCGATCCCGTCAGGGCATTTGCTTAACGCTTTTCCTTTATTATTTCACCGCTATCTTTCATCCTGTATTCACCATCTTCAACAGTAAATGTAAGACCACTGTTTTTACTGTAACTGATGATAAAAACTCTGTCCTTTTCGATGCAGTTCAGGGGAGGCGCCATGTCTGAAAAACAGAGTCGGTCATAGCCATCGTCTTCTTTGTAACCTTCGCCAAACAGCCAGATACTTACCGTATAGTTACCGTAAGATGCTGGTTTAGGAATGTCATATTTTTGTTTCAGGGCGTCTTTATTTTTTAACCACCAGTCAATCTTTCCACGATCGGTAATCGGAAAATTTTTTACTAAAACGTCACTAAAATTTCCAGCTCCATGAACGCTAACAATTTTAACCGAACAATATTCTGACCAGAGAAAATAACCAGCCAGCACGGCGCTACAAACCGCCATTACAATAACTATTTTTATTTTATTTTTCATTGCGATTACCGATGATTTCTATAGTGGTTTCCATATTGGTCATAAAGGGCTTAAAACCAAATTGATTGCTTCTCTGAAGAACAAACCAGATGCGGAAAAATTGAAACTGGCTGAAAGTTTTCTTTAATATATCGGCACTATCAAGACCAAAATGATCTTGTACTTTGTAATGCAATATTGCCCGGTAGTGATCATTTTCAATATGTAATGACTTTAAGATAATATGCGCTGCTGAGATATCATGAACGGCAATTCCCATGCCGTTATAATTATCCTGAAACCTGTCAAACTTTGGTAGCCTTCCCCTGATAATGCTTTTCCGTAAATCTTCTCTTATCAATGAATATTTTTTGTTCTGCCAGTCAATCCCTTTTATAAAATGTTTTTTGAGTAATAAGCGAGTGCTATTTTCACTTTTATCACTGACAATATGGTTTTCTAAGGCCTTGTCCAGCGCCATAGCACGGAAGGGCTTACCGCTATTATTCTGCATGTGTGTGATCATCTTTTCAATCAGATGACGGTATGGGCCGCTAAGGGAAAACATGCGGGATAACGAGCGAAACTCATCAAAGAGCATTTCAGCACACTGCTGGCGGGAAATCGTGCGTCCCTGACCTCGCAGATTACAGCAATACAGGGATTGAGGACGATCAAGTGATGAACGCAGAGTCAGGTTCCAGGGATCAACCCGATCCGAAATGTAATCCAGCCGGTATCGGGATTTTAACTCTGCCTCAGTCAGGTCGCCATAGCGCATATCATCAGCATTGTCGTCGTCCATCACCTTCCGGGTGGTAAATATTGTGCAGGGAAACTGTAATGCGCCCATGATAATACACTCCTTGTATTCTTTTCCGTTAGCGTTCCCGCAAAAATATACCATTCTGATTACAGGGCGGAATGTGCCATATATCGCATTGTCGTAATTTTTCCCTGTTATTCATCGACGATGAGCTCGCAGATGATACGTCAGTAAGCTGGATGCATAAGATAATGCAGAGAGGGGAGTATGTTAAAAATTGATAAAATAAATGAACCTGAATAACATTCATCTTTTATTTTTATTATAAGTTAATATTTTTGTTAGTTTGAAAAGAAAATGTCTGCGTCAGAGGCAGTAGAAAGTTAGCGTTAATTGCATTAGCGTTTTGTTATTTTCGCCTGTTTATCCTGCAGGTACGGTTCATTCAGCCTTAATGATGTAAAGATCCCAGGCGACGTCATAAACAAAATGGATTAACAGGCTGTGAGGGAAGAGGACAATGGCACGAGCAGCTTAGCATCACCGTTCAGAAAAAGAGCCGGTCACTCAGATGACCGGCATCAGGCCAGAGCCTGGTTTTTTATGGCAGGCTTACTTTTCCGGCACCACGTTCAGCAGGGTGGTCAGCAGCTTCCAGTAGAGGCCCACGCTTTCGATGTGAACCTGCTCATCCGGCGAGTGTGGCCCGGTGATGGTTGGCCCAATCGACACCATATCCATATTCGGGTAAGGCTTCTTAAACAGACCACACTCCAGACCGGCGTGGATCACCTGAATGTTCGGCGTTTTGTCGAACAGAGCGATGTAGGTCTCGCGGGTCAGTGCCATGATGGCGGAGTCCGCATCCGGCTGCCAGCCCGGGTAGCCGCCTTTTGCTTTGGTCTGCGCACCGGCCAGCTGGCCTAACGAGGTCAGCATCTGCACCACGTAGTCGCGGCCCGTGTCGATCAGTGAACGAATCAGGCAGTTGATCTCGGCGTGATCGTCTTCCATCGTCACCACACCGATATTCAGTGAGGTTTCCACCACGCCTTTTGCCACGTCTGAATTACGGATCACACCGTTAGGCGTGCTGTTCAGCAGGTTCAGGAAGCGATCGCGGCTGTCACTGCTCAGGGCTTCACCCTGATGCGCGACCGGCTCACTGACCAGCGTGATGTTCGGCTCTTTGATACCGTGCTCATTCTTAATGGCGCTCAGGAACTGGGCGGCCGCTGATTTCAGCGCATCCGCTTTATGGCTTTCGACTGCCACGGTTGCAAAGGCTTCACGCGGAATGGCGTTGCGCAGTGTACCGCCATTAAAGGCCAGCAGACGCAGATCCAGTTCAGCCGCGTGAGCCGCCAGGAAGCGCGCCAGCAGCTTGTTGGCATTGCCCAGGCCAACATGGATATCGGCACCAGAGTGACCGCCACGCAATCCTTTCAGCGTCAGCTTCAGGGTCTGGAACTCAGCAGGCACGGCCTCACGGGTCAGCGGCAGGGAGGAGACAAAGTCGATACCGCCCGCGCAGCCCATATAGATCTCACCTTCCTCTTCTGAGTCGGTGTTGATCAGGATTTCAGCCTGCAGCCAGTCGGGCTGAAGACCGAATGCGCCATCCATGCCGGTTTCTTCGGTCATGGTCAGCAGCACTTCCAGCGGGCCATGCGTCAGGCTGTTGTCAGCCAGTACCGCCAGCGCCGATGCCATACCGATGCCGTTATCCGCGCCCAGAGTGGTGCCGCGCGCCTTGACCCACTCGCCATCAATCCAGGGCTGAATCGGATCTTTGGTGAAGTCATGAACGGTGTCGTTATTTTTCTGCGGCACCATATCCAGATGCGCCTGCAGCGCAACCGGGGTGCGCTTTTCCATGCCCGGGGTAGCGGGTTTGCGGATCAGGATGTTGCCGACCTGATCGCGCTCACACCAGAAGCCCTGCTCTTTCGCCCAGCCCATGATGTAGCCAGCCAGTGCTTCTTCGTGAAAGGAAGGGTGAGGAATGGAGCAGATCTTAGCGAAAATATCCCACAGTGGCTGTGGAGAGAGTTGAGACAATTCAGACACGACAGGTCTCCTGTATCCGTGTACCGGCGGGGCCGGACATCGCGAGTTTCCAGTGAAAAATCGCCGTCAGAGAATCTGACGAGCCAGGCCCGAGAATATCACTGTTTTTCCCCGGGTGCGCTCTCCGGCGCGCTAAAAAGCCGCAACCAGCGCACGGGTGCTGGTTTTTAGTGCGTCAACTCCTTATAATCTCGCGCAACCTTTTCCCCGTTGCACATTTTTAAGCCACTTCGGTTGGCTGGGATTTCTATTCTATGAGCGAAAAATACGTCGTTACCTGGGACATGCTGCAGATTCATGCCCGTAAACTGGCCCAGCGTCTTCTGCCTGTTGAACAGTGGAAAGGCATCATCGCGGTGAGCCGCGGCGGTCTGGTACCGGCTTCGCTGCTGGCGCGTGAACTGGGTATCCGTTACGTTGATACCGTCTGCATCTCCAGCTACGACCACGATCATCAGCGCGAAATGAAAGTGCTGAAGCGCGCAGAAGGTGACGGCGAAGGGTTTATCGTGATCGATGACCTCGTGGACACCGGCGGCACCGCCCAGGCGATCCGCGAGATGTACCCGAAAGCCCGTTTCTGCACCATTTTCGCTAAACCGGCCGGACGCGCGCTGGTTGACGATTACATCGTGGATATTCCGCAGGATACCTGGATCGAGCAGCCGTGGGATATGGGCGTGGTTTACATCCCGCCGATTGTCAAAAACTGATTGATACACATCAGACAACGCCCGGTTTTCCGGGCGTTGTGCTTTCCGAGCCTCGCACGCTGAATAGCCGTACAGTACACTTAGCCATTGCCGTTCTGATGCAGGAGAAGTGAGTATGTCCAGCAAAAATCTCAGCGAGGAGCTGTTCAGGCCGCGGTTCAAACATCCTGAAACCTCTTCCCTGGTTCGCCGCCAGCATCATGCTACCCCGGATGTCCACTCCGCCCTGGATGGTGACAGCCAGCGTGGCTGGTATCGCATGCTTAACAAACTGATGTGGGCATGGCGCGGCCTGACGCCGCAGGAGATCAGTGAGGTGCTGGCGCGTATCGCCATCAGCCGGGCTGAGCACACCGATGACGCTCTGCTTGACACGGTAATCGGTTTTCGCGGCGGCAACTGGCCCTTCGAATGGTGCCGACAGGCAGGCTTCTGGCAGCAGAAGGCGCTGGAGGCCAGCGACGATAGCGAGGCGGGGCACAACTGGCTGCATGCGGCACATCTTTATAGCGTCGCCGCCTATCCTTATATTAAAGGGGATGAGCTGGCCGATCAGGCACAGACGCTGGCGAATCGTGCCTATGAAGAGGCGACGCAGCGACTGCCCGGCGAGTTGAAAATCCTGACGTTTGCTATTCCGAATGGCAGCCCGGTCAGCGGCTTTCTGCACATGCCTCCGGGTGTGGACGCGCCTTATCCCACCGTGCTGTTCTGCGGCGCGCTCGATTCCCTGCAGAGCGATCACTACCGTCTTTTCCACGACTATCTTGCACCGCGCGGCATCGCGATGCTGACCATCGATATGCCCTCGGTCGGTAACTCCGTGAAGTGGACGCTGAATCAGGACACCAGCTTCCTCCATCAGCAGATTCTGCGCGATCTGCAAAACGTACCGTGGATCGACCATCAGCGGGTAGCGGCGTTTGGTTACCGCTTCGGGGCCAACGTGGCCGTGCGGCTGGCCTATCTGGAGTCGCAGCGGCTGCGCGGCGTCGCCTGCCTGGGCCCGATTGTGAACGCTCTGCTGACGCAGCGGTCGTTGCAGGCTGCGATTCCCGATATGTATATGGATATGCTGGCGAGCCGGCTTGGCATGGCCTCCGCCTCCGACAGTGCACTGCGAACCGAACTGAATCGCTATTCGCTGAAAACACAGGGATTACTGGGCCGCCGTACGCCGACGCCGATGCTGTCGGGTTACTGGCAGAATGATCTCTTCAGCCCGGAAGAGGAGAGCAGGCTGATTGCGAACTCCTCATCAGATGGCAAGGCCCTGCAGATTCCGGTGAAGCCGATGATAGCCAGTTTCGACAGGGCACTGAATGAAATTTGCGACTGGCTGGAGAAGCGTCTAAAAAGGTAACTGGCAAAATTTACACTGTTTGCTACAACTAGTAGCGAAATTGTTCCGGGCTGCCTGTTTCACGCCATGACGTGACCAGAGACCCCGGAAAAACAAGGCTGTATAGCGGTCAAATCTACGGAGAATCAGCATGACGTTACCAAGTGGTCACCCCCGCAGTCGCCTGCTTAAACGCTTTACGGAACTGGGTCCTTATATTCGCGAGGGGAAATGTGGCGAAACCCGGTTCTTCTTTGACTGCCTGGCGGCCTGCGTCAATGTGAAACCGGCACCGGAACTGCGTGAGTTCTGGGGCTGGTGGATGGAGCTTGAAGCACAGGCTGATCACTTTACCTATGTCTACCACATCGGTCTGTTTGATAAAGAGGGCGACTGGTCGGTCGCGACGATCAAGGGCAAAGAGAACGCGGCGCGCGTGGAAGAGACATTACGGAATTTTCATACCCGCCTGAAAGCGATGCTGAAGGAGCTGGAGCTGGACCTGATCCCGGCCAGCGATTTCGATGAGAAACCCGTGAAGCTGAGCGCCTGACTGGGTGTTTAGCAAAAAAAGGCGAGTGGAAACACTCGCCTTTTTTGTCAAAGTCTGGCCCGCTGTGAGCGCGCGCCTGCGCAGGGAACAGGGTCACATCGGAAAGACGCAAAGGCCGTCATCCCTGACACGCGCGTCCCATGCCATTCCTGGCGTGGGACGCTTTCCTCTTCTGACCCTGTCTCCTGTGCGTTGAGTATTGTGTTGCTGCCGGGTTCGCACGAATTTGAGTCTGGCAATCATTAAGGGCGAGTGAAATACTCGCCCTTCTTTTATGCTGTAACCAGTGTGTCGCCACCCGGCAATCAGAACTGGTAGGTTACACCCATGGCGACCACGTCGTCGTTGTTGAGCGACAGCGCGTTATCATCATCCAGCTGGTTGATTTTGTAATCCACGAAGGCGGACATGTTTTTGTTGAAGTAGTAGGTCGCACCCACATCGATATATTTCACCAGATCCGCATCGCCGATACCGTTTTCGATATCTTTGCCTTTGGTCTGAACATAGCCGATGGAAGGACGCAGGCCGAAATCAAACTGATACTGCGCGACCAGCTCGATGTTCTGCGCTTTATTGGCTGCGCCTGAAACGGCCGCACCGGTATTGCGGTTGGTGCCACTGATGGGCGTCATGTTGCGGGTGTCGGTATAAATCGCGGCCAGGTAGACGCTGTTCGCATCATACTTTACGCCTGCGCCCCAGGAGTCGGCACGGTCACCGCCGCCATAGGCGCGCGCCTGCTGCTGGGTGGTGCGATCAGAAGAGGTGATGGCACTCATCAGGCTCACACCGCTATCACCCAGCGCATACCCCAGTGAGGCGCCGTAGCCGTCGCCGTTCTGGCGGTTAATGTCGGTACGGCTGTTGGCGCTGGAGGCGTCATTTTTGCCCTGATACTGCAGCGCAAACTTCAGTCCATCCACCAGACCAAAGAAGTTGTTGTTACGGTAAGTGGCGACGCCGGTTGCACGCTGCGTCATAAAGTTATCGGAACGGGCCGTGCCGTCGCCGCCAAATTCCGGGAAGACGTCGGTCCAGGCTTCCACGTCATACAGCACACCATAGTTACGACCATAATCCGCCGAACCATACTGCGAAAATTTCAGGCCGGCAAAACCAAGACGGGTTTTATTGCCGTTGTTGGCGTCGCTGCCTTCGGAGTTATTGACGTTGTACTGATATTCCCACTGACCATAACCGGTCATCAGGTCGTTGATCTGCGTCTGACCCTTGAAGCCGATGCGGGTATAGGACTTGTCCCCGTTTGCGCTGGCATTATCGCTGATGTAATGCTCCGCCTTCACCTTGCCGTATAAGTCCAGCTTGTTGCCGTCTTTATTATAGATTTCGGCAGCCTGCGCGGCAGAAGCCAGCGTTAGTGTGGAGAGGAGCATGGCCAGTGTGCTTTTCTTCATTTGCTATCAATCCCAATGTGAACGCCGTAAAAATGAAAGTTTTTGTAAAGCACCGACTTTTTACCCGCTGCGGATGAACTTTTTATGACGCTTTTCCTGATTTCTTGTTAATGCTGAACTTTTGGTCTACCGCTTTGTCCGCGTAATTTCGTGCTTTTACCCCGCTGGCTGTTGGCTTCCGTATCGACACCTGTTAAAACGTCTTTTCGTAAAAAATTTTCACTACGGCAGGAAATATGAGTGGCAGTCAGACCTTAGTGGTCAAATTGGGTACCAGCGTGCTTACCGGCGGCTCCCGTCGGTTAAATCGGGCACATATCGTGGAACTGGTTCGTCAGTGTGCGCAGCAGCACGCCGCAGGCCACCGCATTGTGATCGTGACCTCTGGCGCGATGGCCGCCGGACGCGAACATCTGGGCTACCCCGAACTGCCACCGACCATCGCCTCAAAGCAGCTGCTGGCTGCGGTGGGGCAGAGCCGTCTGATTCAGCTGTGGGAACAGCTCTTTTCCATCTACGGCATTCATATTGGCCAGATGCTACTGACCCGTGCCGACATGGAAGATCGCGAACGCTTCCTGAACGCCCGCGACACGCTGCGTGCGCTGCTGGATAACCACATTGTGCCGGTCATTAATGAGAACGATGCCGTCGCTACCGCGGAGATCAAAGTTGGCGATAACGACAACCTTTCTGCACTGGCCGCAATGCTCGGCGGGGCGGATAAGCTGCTGCTGCTGACCGATCAGCAGGGGCTGTTTACCGCCGACCCGCGAAACAATCCCGATGCTGAGCTCATCAGCGACGTCCACATTATCGATGATGCGTTGCGCGCCCTGGCGGGTGACAGCGTGTCCGGGCTGGGCACCGGTGGCATGTCCACCAAGCTTCAGGCGGCTGATGTGGCCTGCCGCGCAGGTATCGACGTCATCATCGCCTCCGGTAGCCGCAGCGGCGTGATCAGCGATGTGATCGAGGGCAGGCCGGTCGGCACGCGTTTTCATGCGCAGCAGTCGCCGCTGGAGAATCGCAAACGCTGGATTTTTGGCGCGCCACCGGCGGGTGAACTCACCGTCGATGATGGAGCACTGGCGGCCATTATTGAACGCGGCAGCTCGCTGCTGCCAAAAGGGATCCGGGCGATCCAGGGAAACTTCTCGCGCGGAGAGGTGATCCGTATCCGCAGCCTGCAGGGGCGTGATATTGCCCATGGCGTTTCACGCTACAACAGCGATGCAATGCGGATGATTGCCGGTCATCACAGCCAGCAGATCAGTGAAATTCTGGGCTATGAGTATGGCCCGGTGGCGGTTCACCGCGACGACATGATCGTCAGTTAAGGAGCGGACAATGCTTGAAGAGATGGGAAAAGCGGCACGTGCCGCAGCTTATACCGTGGCCGATCTGTCAACCACTGAGAAGAATCAGGTGCTGATGAGCATTGCCGACCGCCTGGAAGCAGAGAGCGCAGATATTCTGGCGGCGAATGAACTGGATTTGGCCGATGCGCGTCAGAATGGCATGAGTGCGGCGCTGCTGGACCGGCTGACGCTCAACCCGCAGCGTCTCAGCAGCATCGCCAGCGATGTCCGTCAGGTCTGCCAGCTGGCCGATCCGGTCGGACAGCTGATTGATGGTGGTCTGCTTGACAGCGGGCTGCGGATTGAACGTCGTCGCGTGCCACTGGGGGTGGTCGCGGTAATTTACGAGGCGCGTCCCAACGTCACGATTGATGTCGCCAGCCTGTGCCTTAAAACCGGTAACGCCGCTATTCTGCGCGGCGGTAAAGAGACATGGCGCACCAATGCGGCCACCGTGCGGGTCATCCAGAACGCGCTGCAGCAGCACGGTTTGCCGGCTGCCATTATCCAGGCGATCGAGAACCCTGACCGTGAGCTGGTAAATCAGTTGCTGAAGCTGGATCGCTATGTTGACATGCTGATCCCGCGCGGCGGAGCGGGTCTGCACAAGCTGTGCCGGGAAAAGTCGACTATCCCGGTCATCACCGGCGGGATCGGCGTCTGTCATATCTATATCGATGAGACGATGGCGATCGAACCGGCACTTGATCTGATCGTTAACGCGAAAAAACAGCGTCCCAGCGCCTGTAATTCACTGGAAACGCTGCTGGTGGATCAGGCAATGGCCGATCGCTTCCTGCCCGCGTTCAGTGCGCGTATGGCGCAGGAAGGGATCTCGCTGCATGCTGACCGCAATGTGCTGGCGCAGCTGCAGCAGGGGCCGGCCGCCGTCACCCTGGTGAAGCCTGAGCAGTACAACGATGAGTGGCTGTCGCTGGATCTTAACGTCAGGCTGGTGGCGAATATGGATGACGCAATCGACCATATCCGCACGCACGGTACGCAGCACTCCGATGCCATTCTGACCCGCAACACCCGCAATGCCGCGCGTTTTGTCCGTCAGGTCGATTCGTCCGCAGTCTATGTGAACGCCAGCACCCGCTTTACCGACGGCGGTCAGTTCGGGCTGGGCGCGGAAGTCGCCGTCAGCACACAGAAGCTGCATGCCCGCGGACCGATGGGGCTGGAAGCGCTGACCACCTACAAATGGATAGCCTGGGGGGACGACACCCTCCGGTCCTGAGCACACTAATTTTTAACAAAACGGGAGTCTTTTACAGACTCCCGTTTTTTTTAGCGCATTTTTTCCGGTCCAGTGAAAAATAGAGTTTTTTGTGGATCAGATCTCTTTTCGCTCTGGCGTCGTCGTCACTATCCGCTATGCTGGCTGAATTTCACGCAATTTCTTACGGAACATTCCTGAAAGCCCAGGCTGTATGCGGCCTGAGGCGATATTTTTTGTTCAGCGGCAAGCGGAAGCGGATAATGATAATCAGAAATGCTTGATAAAGCGGTTAGGTAGTAAATGAGCGGTAATATAAAATGAACTGGTAGCAATAATGAAAATAACATCCAGTATCTCTTCTATGGCTGATTATTAACTAATGGTTAAAAAAGAAAGTACAAGACAGGCTTTCACTGCCAGGCTGATAGCGGCCTGTGAGAGTGCCGGCATTGTCGGACATGGACGAAACAAACAGGTTGCCAGGGCCCTGCAACAGCAAGGCTGTAAGATATCAACGCCAGGAGTGTGGAAGTGGTTTAATGCGCAGTCTGTCCCCGATGACGGCAATCTGCTGGCGCTCAGCCAGCTGCTGGGCGTCAGGGTCGAGTGGCTGCAGTACGGAATGGAGCAGCCCGCGGAGCCGGTCACGCTGAATTCGTTCACTGCCCACAAGAATGTGTTTCGGGTTGACAGTCTCGACATCGGGCAGCGCAGCGCGGCAGGCCTGCCTGCGCGCGATGAGTTTGTGGAGACGATCCAGGCCATTGAGTATGGTCTGGATGAGGCGCGCGTGCTGTTCAACGGCCGACCGGCGGAGAACATCCGTCTTATCGCGATCAACAGCGACTCCATGGCGGACACCTTTGCGCCGCGTGATCAGCTGTTTGTGGACATTAGCGTCCGGATGTTTGACGGCGATGGCATCTATATTTTTACGCTCGACGAGCAGCTCTACCTCAAACGCTTACAGCTTCAGCATAAGAAAATTGCTGTAATTTCAGATAATAAACGTTATGAAACCTGGTATCTTAATCATGAGGACGTGACCAGCCTGAAGGTGCTGGCTAAAGTCATTATGAGCCAGGCACGTCACTATCAAATCCTCGGCTAAGCCCGCTTTTGCCGCTTTCCTCAGGAGGGCTGCAAAAAAATAATCGGCTTAAATTCATAAATTTAACCAGCGGTAAATAAAAAATTAACCAACAGTGTTTGATAATGCATAAGAACCTGTTAATAATTTGAACATGGACGAACGAAGCAGTTCTTTCAGGGATGAGCCGCTCTTAAACAATTGAGGCGCTGCACAAGCGCGAATCATACCACCCAAAAGTCAGTGAACTTTGGGATGGGGTGGATGCGCAAAATGCAGCGTCGTCAGATGCCGTTATTTCCCTTCGCTTACTTTCCACCTGGCTGCTTATGCAGCCGGGCGGCAGGCGTGTGATTGCGATAAACGACATCCGGGCCCGTTCGGATCACCGAAAGCTCGCGCCTGCCACCCCATCGCCAAAGACTCATTCACAGGAGGAGTTATGGCGATAATTCACTATGGCAAAAGCGTTTTTGTGGGCAACGCACGTACTCGCCGCCATCGGCGGCGCCAACCTCTCAGCAGCCTGAAACAGAGCATCGACCAGGCACTGAACTTTCCGACTGAAACACTACCCCTGCGACGTGCAGAGCAAATCTGCCAGCGTCAGGTCACTCCGCGCGTTGAACGCGCAATCACTGCTCCCCGTATTACCAGCCAGGAAACACCCAGTTTCGACAACTGCTGTCTGCCGCACGTGCATCTCTACGCCGTGGGCTGACAGGCAGAGAAAACGGCGGTTTCCGTCCCGGTCAATGCTCCGCGTTCTCCAGCTCTCACTGGACGCAATCTGTTGAAATACTGTTCAGTTTTGCTGGATGTTCAGCAGGGCATTCTGCTGCGCTGCGCAGGCTAATGATCAGCGGGCGTTATGTATTTCTTTCCACAGGGCGGTATGGAATTTACCCATTACTGAGGAGTTGTTATGAGCCAGATTATCGCAGTACTGAATTTTGAAGAGGGGTATGTAGAAACGCCTTATCTCGACACGCTGGGCTATCCCACCGTGGCGGGCGGCATCCGCATCGGGCCCAAAGGCGCGTCGCTGAGTAACTACGGTTTTCGCGTTCCCCGGCGGGTCGGTGACGTCTGGAAGCAGTGCATTCTTGAAAACAAAATTCAGGAAATGCAGGGCAGGGAGCTGCTGCGTAATGCGCTGGCGAAGTGCAACGACGCCCGGACCGACGTGCTGCTCAGTATGGCTTACCAGCTTGGCGTCGAGGGGGTGCTGCAGTTCAAAAACATGCTCAGCGCCATCGTCTCAGAGCAGTTCAATGAGGCGGCCGACGCGATGATGAACAGTCTCTGGGCGCGTCAGACGCCGGGCCGCGCCAGACGTCACGCGGAAATGATGCGCAGCGGAACCTATGCGGTTTACAGGGGGTTGCTATGAGATGGCTCATGTTCCTTGTCGCCGTGCTGACGGCAATCATCATTCTGCTGCTGCTGCAGCGTTTTACCACCCTGGAATTTGTCTCTCATGCCCGCCTCCTGTTTAAAACCTGGTCTGTCTGGCTGGCGTCACTCGGCTCCATGCTCAGCGCCTGGGCACAGTCCTTTCCTGCCGCTGCCGTCGATGCCTGGAGCGTTCTGCCGGAAGACGTGAAAGCGATTTTGCCGCACAACTATCTGGGGCTGATAGGTGCGTTCATGGTGGCGATGGGGGTGATTGCCCAGTTTGTCCGGCAGAAAAATCTGCTTAACGCGAAGGTTCAATCCGGAGGCGCAAAACCATGACGCTGATTACCTCTCTGCTGGGCGGCGGCTGGCACTGGCTTGCGGCGCTGGCGGCTGTTATCGCGGCGCTGGGCGCGACTTACCTCGGTGGCAAAAAAGTCGGCAAAGTGCAGCAAAAAGCACGATCTGACGTCGATAACGCGCGTCAGGAGGCGTCCCGCATCACTGCGGTGGCACAACAGCAACAACAGCATCGCGAGGAGGCTAACCGTGTGGCGACCGACAATAACAGCCTTGATGACGCTGCTGCTCGCGACAAGCTGCAGCAGTCGAAATACCACAAACCCTGAGCCGGTGGCGATCACCGACTCTGCCTGTGTGCTTTTTTCCCCTCTTTATACCTACGGCGATGACGCGCAGAAGATGGACATCCGGACGGTGCGCGCCATCAACACCCACAACGACATGTGGGACACCCTTTGCGGCCATCCGGCCGCAGCAAAGTAATGCGCTGATAACCGGCGCAATCTCTCTATGATCCTGAGGAGGATTCTATGATCGAAGTGAACTCTTTTGCTGAACTGCGTACCACAGTCCCGCCAAAATCAGGTGAAGTCGCGAGCCTGAAGCGCTATTACGACAAAGACTCCAGCTTCCGCGGTGGCGCTGACTTTGTCGGCTTCCTCAGCACCACCCCGCTGAAAGATGATGGCGGTACGGTGGCAGTGGGTAACGGTTTCTACTGGAAGCGCACCATCAACGATCCTGCCGAAGTAAATATCCTGCACTTTGGTGCGAAAGGGGATGGTGTTACCGATGATACCGATGCCTTTAAACGGATGCTGGCATGGACACAGACCTACAACACCTATGCCAAAGCGATACCGGTGCGTTTTCCGGGCGGTCGTTTCCTGATCTCACCGATCGATCTCACCAATACAGAGCTGCCGTTTTTTGGTCTGATTGGGGATGACATCGAGCAGGGATCATCACCGCGCACCACCATCGTCTCTGACAAGAGCGATAATCCGGTGTTTAAGGTCATGGCGCGTAAAATCGCCATTAAAGGCATCGCCTGGCATGGACAGGCCAGTGCCAGCATTGCCCTTAAAACTACTGTGAGTCCGGAGCAGTGCAGCAACAAGCAGCCATTCTTTGAAAATACGATTACCGGCGGCCAGATCGTCAGCCTTTTCTGCTTCAAAGCGCAGAGCACGGGGGGCACGGTCTTTAAACTGCAGGATACGCTCGACAGTAAATTCGATCAGATCTACACCTCCAGCACCTTTTCCCGGGTGTTCGATGTTGGCTGGTCAAACGCACCAAAAGGCAACTGGGATCACTCAACCGCTATCGAGTTATGTAATGCCAATTTCCAGTCGGGCTACGGCGATGCCACGCTCTATATGCCACGCGTAACCCAGGGGATTATGCGCAACGTCTGGATCGAACATACGGCTAACCCAGGGGATCTGTCGGACGGCGGCTGGACCATCGATACGCTCAACATTGAGGATTGTGTGACGCCACTCAATCTTAACAATGCCCGCGTAGTGATGCGTCACATTAACCTGCAGGCCGGCGCAAAAATCACCAATGATGTGGCCGGAAAAAAATGGTTATCGACCTTTGAATATGGCTATCGTCGGGATGAGAACTACGGCAGTTTCCTGACCGGTTCGCTGCGCGCCGGCTATTACAGTGGCTACAAGGTGGTGAACAACACCGATACAGATAACTGGTATCGGCTGGGGCAGCTCTATTTCCCGGCGCCCAACCAGCAATGGGTGATGGAGCTAATCGGGAAAGCGGATGCCACCACGCCGTCAGGGACCGCCGGTTCACCGGTCAATGTGCCCGGCACCGGTAAAACCCTGATCAACCTGCAGCGACTGGAGACGGTCTGGGCCGATGCGTATCACATGGGGCAGCCTTCCGTGCTGGATATCCGCTATGGCCGGGTCGGCACCACCTATGCCGTTGTGTGGGTGAAGCTGAAAGCCAACAGCGGCGAAACCATGTTCAACCTGAAAACCACCGGTCCGACGCGCTTCGATACCGGTTCCTGCTCACTGTTCCAGGCTGATATGTCGGTGGTCACGGACATTACCAAACTCAGTAACCTGAAACCCGCAGCACGCTTCGGCATGCACAACGGGCTGGCGGGTGTCGGTGCGAATGAAAAAGGGGTTGTCACGCTGGCCACCGCAGCGGGTACACCGACCAATAAAACCGCGCCGACCGGTTTTGTGCTGATCAATATCAATGGCGTTGACCGCAAGGTCCCTTACTACGATTGATGATCGGCACCTTTTGGGCGAGGCCTGGGCCTCGCCCTTTTTTTGATCTGGTGAGCTGCTGATGTTTAAGCTGACAGGTCACGACAAAGCCGATATTGTCCTGTGTCAGACAGCTGACAGGACGTGATAAATAAGGAGAGATCATGAAAAAAGGGTTAGTGGCGATCGCACTGGCGATGGTGCCGATGTTCGTGAGCGCGGCGAAGCCAACTTATCTGTCTGATTTTATACAGAGCAGACAGACAGGCCAGGCTTATCAGACGCTGATCGCCGGGCACGACTTTCCTGCCTGGGTGAAGCAGGGCGGTACCAGTACACCGGCTGAAACCCTGACGCTGAAGGGTGTGACCTGGCAGGTGCTCTCTGGCTGCAAGACGCACAACTGTCCGGCGCAGTCTATCGCCATTCTTTACTCGCCAGGAACAGGGGAGATCCATGGTCTCTACTCCGACTACGATCAGACGCGCGATCGCCAGACGTTGACCTGGCTTAATCTCGATCCTCTGGACGATGCCGGGCTGCGGAATGTCCTGTTCAGGACGCTGAATGGCGGGGCCGCTGAGTAAGTGTCTGGCCTGCAGATCCACGCAGGCCGGGGGATCTGCAACAGAATGCGTGTCAGCACGTCTTACGCACAGTCATTTGGGTTTAATTTCAAATGCAGGTTGCGTCCCTGAGCGAAGTGTGGCCTAATGAATTGTCGGTTTGATTAACAGACACTATCAAAGCTAAGTAACCAAAGCAGTTCTCATCTCTAAGTTTGTCGCGAGACATCCCTTCTTTTTGAGTCTTCTCTTACGTTCTGATTAAAATCTGTTCTCAGGCCATTACGCCGGAAGGCTCGATAATTAAGGATTTAAGCATGTCTAACAAAATTCGCGGTACCGTTAAATGGTTTAACGCAGAGAAAGGCTTCGGTTTCATCTCTCCTCAGGACGGCAGCAAAGATGTATTCGTACACTTCTCTGCAATCCAGGGCACCGATTTCCGTTCATTAGACGAAGGTCAGCAAGTTGAATTCACAGTAGAAAATGGTGCCAAAGGCCCAGCTGCTGCGAACGTTGTTGGTCTCTAAGGACTGAAAATTACTTTTAAGTGTCCTCACTGTAATGGCTCACAGTTTCGTACATCACATTTTGATGTCACAAGAGCCAATCCGCATGGAGCGAAATGCATTTTCTGCAAATCTGTTGTTGTTCAGGTGAACGCAACGAGGATTGCAACTCAGAGCGCGCTTCGTGCTTTCTGATAAAGGCTTGTGAGCTTTATAGCGTTGTTGCATTTACAGTAATCAAAGGCTGCCTCTGGCAGCCTTTTTTGTTTCTGGCGTTTTCATTCTCAACCCTCAAATCCGCGCCTGCGGGCTGGTTTTGCTTGCACGCTAAAGCCGCCTGTCTTCAGTACTGTCACGCCGACATGTCAGCCTCATAAAGAAACTGGCCTGCCGCAGCAGGCCGTTATGCGATTAAAGCTGTACGGGTTGCAGGGAAAGCTTACCGGTATTGAACACGCTCATTGCCTGTGCCATGCGCTCAGCCTGGTCCTGCAGCGCCTGCGAAGCCGCGGAGGCTTCCTGAACCAGCGCAGCGTTCTGTTGCGTTACCGCTTCCATCTGCGTAATCGCCTGATTAATTTCATTGATGCCGCTGCTCTGTTCGCTGCTGGCGATGGTGATCTCGCTCATAATATTCGCCACGCTTTGCACGCTGTTCACCACGTCGCCGATGGTTGAACCTGCACGGGTCACCAGTTTGCTGCCTTCATCAACCTTCGCGACAGAATCTTCAATCAGTACTTTGATCTCTTTCGCCGCAGAGGCCGAACGCTGGGCCAGATTACGCACTTCACTGGCCACCACCGCAAAGCCGCGACCCTGTTCGCCTGCGCGTGCGGCTTCGACCGCCGCGTTCAGTGAGAGAATGTTCGTCTGAAAAGCGATGGAATCGATAACGCTGATGATATCGACAATTTTCCGTGACGAGAGGGCAATCGCCTCCATTTTCTCGATCACCTGTTCCATGACAACCCCGCCTTCTCGTGCCACGGTCGACGTGGTGGAAACCAGCTGGTTGGCTTCACGCGCATTATCGGCGTTGTGTTTTACCGTGGAGGTCATCTGCTCCATTGCGGAGGCGGTTTCTTCCAGCGAACTGGCCTGCTGTTCGGTGCGTGTCGAGAGATCGAGGTTACCGCTGGAAATCTGATTTGATGCGACGGCGATGGTATCGGAGCCGGTTCGCACTTCGGTCACAATTGACAGCAGATTGTCGTTCATCCGCTGAAGCGCCTGCATCAGCACGCCGGTTTCATCGCGTGAGGTAATGTTGATCTGCGAACTGAGATCGCCTGCAGCAACGCGCTCCGCGACGTCAACGGCAGTTACCAGCGGACGGACAATCGAGCGGGTCAGCAGATAGCCAAGCAGAACAGAGGCCAGAATTGCCAGACCGGAGAAGAGCAGCGTGATAAAAATGGCTGACTGACCATTTTCCACAATACCCTGACCTTCACTGCGCAGTTGCGAATCCTGGGAGTTAGCGAAATTTACCGCATCCTGAAGAAACTTATTCTGAGTGGCGGTCATTGATTTCAGCACATACACGCTGGCCGCATCAAAATCGCCTGCCTTAACCAGCGTAATCAGCTCGGCTTTAACTTTCTCAAAGGCCAGCGATGACGCCAGCAGGTTGGCGATTTTTTTCTTGCCGATTGGTGTGACCTGAATATCTTCGATCTTTTTCATCGCCGTATTGGTACGCTGCGTGGCTTCATCCAGCTGACCGTAACGCTTTACGTTCATTTCCGGCCTTGTGGTGTCGATTACGATGCCGCGCAGATATTTGATCTGATCGTTAACGCCATCGCGCACATCAAATGCCAGTCGCACCTTTACATAACGATCGTCAACGATCGACGCAATTGCCGTATTAATGTTGTTAATCCTGGTAATGGATGTCACGCCAATTACTATCAGTAACGTCACAATAATACCGAAGGCTGCAGCGAGCCGCATTCCTACCTTCATATTCCTGATACTGAACATGTTCTCTTCCCCGTTTTATTATTAATCAAATCTTTAGCAACAATCAGGATTCATGCTGTTGTGCGCAGTGCCTTGCTGATGTCTGTGGCCACCGGCACAGGCAAAAAGGTGATCTCGCGCATACAGTTATCGGAGCCTGCAGTTGTACCTTTAATAATTTTTAAGTAATCACGGTGAGTAAATAAAATGGCGGCACTAAACATCAGAAAGGCTTAGTGGATAGCCTAAAGGCAAATCAGAGGGCAAAAAAAAAGGGCTGTCAGCAAGAGTACTGACAGCCCGATCCTGACAAACCCGAATGGGTTCAGAAAATCAAGAAATAGAGGCCCACCCAGAAGACCAGGCTCAGGGTAATCGCCGTGATCCAGGCCAGCTGGCGTAAACGGCCGCGCAGCACGTTCTGACGGGACGGTGTATCAGTTAGCGTTTCGATGTGCATAGTGGATTCCTGGTCAGGCCAGCGCTTCCGCTGGCGAAGAGTAAAAGCGTGATGGACCTTCAGAAGCGGCCCGCTCACTCCTGGCGGGCCGCGTCGAGAACATTGAAAATGACATCTGACAGCTCATTTAACTCAAACTTCGCCACATAGCCGTCGGCACCGACTTTGCGTACGTGATCTTCGTTGGCGCTGCCAGACAGAGAAGAGTGAATGACCACCGGCAGCGTTTTAAGCGTTGGATCGCGCTTGATGTTGCGGGTCAGCGTGAAGCCGTCCATCTCCGGCATCTCCAGATCGGTCAGCACCAGCGCGATTTTATCGCGAATCGATTCGCCTGCGGCCTGCGCTTCCTGGTTCATCAGTTTGATTTTTTCCCAGGCATCCAGACCGGTGTTAAACATCAGGGCCGGAATGCCCATGCTTTTCAGGCCCTGTTCCAGCAGCTGACGCGCCACTTTAGAGTCTTCCGCCACGATGGCTACCGCACCCGGGCGATAGGGGAAGGCGCGTGGCCGGGCCACTTCGGGCTCTACGCCACGCACTGACGGAATGATGTCATACAGGATTTGCTCAACATCCAGCACCATCGCCAGCTCGTTGCTCTGCTTATCACTGTCCAGACAGGCAATACTGGTGATATTGCGACCGCCGATACCGGCTTCTGCGGTGTGAACCTGACTCCAGTCGAGACGCACGATGTTCTCTACCGACTCCACCGCAAACGCCTGTGTGTTACGTGCATATTCGGTGACCAGCAGCAGGTTAAGGCCGGTTTCCGGGACACAGCCTGCCACAGCAGGCAGGTCGATCACCGGGATAAACTGACCCCGGATGCTCGCCATACCCAGCAGCGGCGAACGCATGCCTGCCGCTTTAGTGATGGCGGGCATCGGAACGATTTCACGCAGCTTGAAGACGTTAATGCCAAAGAGTTCCGACTTGCCTTTCAGCTGATCGGAACCTAAGCGAAACAGCAGCAGTTCAAACTTGTTTGATAACGCGAGATTCGCTCTTTCATCGATCTCTTTCTGAAAATTATCCATGGTTGCCTCTGCATTAACGCAGCTGGTGAAATAGGGTGTGAACAGGTTATCGGCAGCAAACGGAAAAAAGTGAGAAGAAGAGGGTGAAATAAAACGGGCGCCCATTATTGTGCCAGGCTTAATGCTGAAGGTTCAGCATGGACACCTTTCCAATAAAGGAGTGTGAAATGAAAAAAGTGATTTTAGCGTCATTGCTGGTGATGATGAGTGCAGGGGTAATGGCCGAAGAGGGTGGATTCAAAGCCGGTGAGACGCCACCCCCGCAGCACAAGGAGGATGCGGGCTATAAAGGTTCAGAAGATACCGGGCAGACGCATGTCAATCAGATCCGCGATTTCCGTCAGGGTGGCTATGTGACGCTGGAAGGGTACATCGTGAAGAAAGAGCAGGGCGAACGGTATCAGTTCCGTGACAATACCGGAACGGTGCCGATCATCGCGGCGAAAAAGACTTTCGGGGGTAAAACGTATACCGCCGAAGATAAAGTACGTGTGAGCGGCAAGGTGCATGGAAAAGGTGACAAAACCACGCTGCATGTGACACAGATCGAAGAGCCATAATCGCTCGGGCGAGGTTAATCCTCGCCCGTTTTTCTTTAATCCTTTAGCAGAATCGCCCGGCAGGTTTTGCCTTTGATTTTCCCCTGTTTAAGCTTCACCAGCGCGGCCTTAGCCTGGTTAGCCTCAATCGCCACATAGGCGTGAGTAGGCGTCAGCACGATTTTCCCTATCTGCTCAGCGCGAAAACCGGCTTCACCTGTCAGCGCACCCAGAATATCCCCTGGACGAATCTTGGCTTTGCGGCCGCCATCAATACAGAGTGTCATCATCGCGGCAGGCAGCGGTTTACTGCTGCCCTTTTTCAGCGTACTGGCCGACACCCACGGCAGCTTCTGCTGCAGAAAATCCTCCAGCGCATGGGCGCGCGCCATTTCATCAGCAGCAACCAGGCTGACCGCAACGCCATGTTCACCCGCGCGTGCCGTACGGCCAATGCGGTGCAGGTGAACTTCCGGATCCCAGGCAAGCTGATAGTTGACAACCATCGCCAAAGATTTGATGTCGAGTCCACGCGCGGCAACGTCGGTTGCCACCAGCACACGACCGCTGCCGTTAGCGAAGCGGATTAATACACGTTCGCGATCGCGCTGCTCCAGATCCCCATGCAGAGGCAGGGCACTGATATCGCGCGCGTTAAGCGCGGCAGCAACGTCGTCACATTCACGTTTAGTGTTGCAGAAGACTACGCAGGAGGAGGGTTGCTGGTCGCCCAGCAGGGCGATGAGCAACCCCAGCTTTTCATTGTGGCTGGCTTCAAAAAATTGCTGGTCGATGTGGGGCAGTTCACTGACATCTTCCGTGACCACGCTCAGCGCATCACGCTGGAAGCGGGTACTGATAGCCGAAATGGCATCGGGCCAGGTGGCAGAGAAGAGCAGGGTCTGCCGCGAGGCGGGGGTCGCTTTGATGATCGTTTCCATATCATTCAGGAAACCCATTTCAAGCATGCGATCCGCCTCATCCAGTACCAGGGTGTTGAGCTGGTCGAGCTTAAGGTTTTCGCGATGAATATGGTCGAGGATGCGACCCGGGGTGCCGACCACGATATGCGGCGGATGCACCAGCGAATCCCGCTGTGCGCTCATCGGCTGGCCGCCACAGAGCGTCAGGACCTTGATGTTGCGGATGTAACGTGCCAGCTGGCGCAGCACATTGCCCACCTGGTCTGCCAGTTCACGGGTCGGACAGAGGATCAGTGCCTGAGTCTGAAAGCGGGTACTGTCGATATGGTGCAGCAGACCAATACCAAAGGCAGCCGTTTTACCGCTGCCGGTTTTCGCCTGCGCACGCACGTCGCGTCCCTGCAGAATGGCAGGCAGCGTAGCCGCCTGCACGGGCGTCATGCTGGTATAGCCCATCTCGCGCAGGTTTTCGAGCTGGCTGTCGGGAAGCGAATTGAGGGTAGAAAAAGCGGTCACGGGCGCGGCCTCTGAGGCTGAAGGTGTCGGGCATTATTGCGCCGCAAGTCTGGCAGAAAGCACGCCTGACAGCAACGGTAACGTCGATGGTAAGCGGGATGAAACTATCCTCATCAGATTGCTTAGGAATTGACTGAACTTTACAGAAAAAAGGTGGTTTATTTTTAACAATTAAGCGGTCCGGGAAGGGCTTGATGTATGTGAGGTGCGGTTTGAGACCATTCTTTGTTTTATAAGTGGCCGTTTTTGAAAATTTATTTCATTGTTAATCAGATAACTCCCTAACTGAGTCTCCAGTAATAGAATTAATCATTAAAAAATATCGCGTCTGGTGCCGATAAAAATCCTGAGCTAATTGCTTTATATTTAGCGCGCCATATTCCTGGTACAACGACCGGTAGAGGGTATTTTCATTGAGTAATAGCATCCAGGGACCACATGAGAATGTGCTTAAAATAGTAGGCCGCGCCGTACTGACACTGCATGTTCATGGAGAAAGCTTATCTGCGGATAAGATCGCCTCTATGATCGGCTGTTATGCGGAAGATGAGCCCTGTGATCAGGAAGATCGTCGCTTATATGCGCTGGCAATGGAATTGATGTCAAAAGATAAATGGGCCAAAAGCGCGTAATCCGCCTCGCGCTCAGGTAAATGCAGAGCCTCCCACCGGGAGGCTCTGTTGTTTCTGGCTCCGGGAGATTTGTGCTGCGTTTGCGGCATGGCGGGGTCGCCGTTGTGGAACCGGTGGTGGCTCGCCTCGTGTTACGTGCAGTGGCCGTTGTTGGCAGGGCCGGAGCAAAGGGCGGGATTGCCGCTGTGAGACAGGCGACGGCTCAGGGAGCCTGCACCTTACGCAAAGACGCAACCGCGCCATCCGTGGCGGGCTCAGCGCGGGCCCTCCCTGGCCCGCGATGCTTTGCTCCAGGTGCAGGCTCCCCTCGCGATACGCGCAGTAGCCGTTGTTGGCAGGGCCGGAGCAAAGGGCGGGATTGCCGCTGTGAGACAGGTGCAGGCTCCCTTCGCATTACGCACAGTGGCGGTTGGTGGATGGGGCCGGAGCTTGCTGTGAGATTGTCGCTGCGGAACCGGTGACCCCTCTGTTTTACGCAGGGCAGCCTGTCAGGCCGGGGTCAGCGCAAATACCGGCTTACCGCGCGAGAAGGTCGCGACGACCGGCGAAATGCGCGCCACGGCTTCGGCTGAACAGCTTGCGGAAACCAGCATCATGCTTGCCTCATCACCCGGCGCAGGCCACTGCCGTTCTCCCTGCGCTGACAGCGGCAGCCTGTCGTCGGTTGCGATGGCCAGCGCCCGCGACAGCGAAAACTCATCCGATCCGCGATAGAGCTGCGCATAGAGATTCGCTTTTTCCAGCATGCTGCCAGTGCCAAATGGTGACCAGTGGTCGATCACGCTGTCGGTGCCAGTCATCATCTTGATCCCGGCCGCCTGCAGCTGCGGAATCGGCATCGTGAGTTTGCCGATGGGCAGCGTTGAGGCGACGCTGAACTGCTGCTCCGCCAGCCCCTCAATCATCTTATCCAGCGCAGCCCCCTCCAGGGTCGCCAGGGCAAAACCATGACTCAGCGTGACCCTGCCTTTCAACTGCGGATTCTTCGCCACGGTATCAATCATGTAGTGAATCGCCGCCACGCCCGCCGGAGAGGTTTCATGCAGATGGATGTCGACGCCGCGCTGGTAGTCGAGCGCAATCTGAAACATCGCATCCAGCGACTTCTCCATCGCGCCGTCGACGTGAGTCGGGTCCAGCCCGCCGACATACCCGACGCCATGTTGCATCGCCTCGCGCATCAGCCCATCGACCTGCGAGTGCAGCAGTCCATGCTGCGGAAACGCTACGATCTCGCAGGGAAAATCGGGATGTCGGGCCAGGGCCGCCTGCAGATGTTCCAGGCTCTGCAGGCCGCTGACCGGGTCGATGTTGCAGTGGCTGCGGGCGCGGGTGGTACCTTTCGCGTGCAGCAGGGCAATCAGGGCTTCGGCGCGCGCCTGGGAATGGGGCAGCAGTTGCGGGATCAGCACCTGTTCGCGTGCGATCATATCCATAATGGTTTTTCCCTGACGCGGACGCGGCGCCTGCCACGGACCGCCATAGAAGGTCTTATCCAGATGGATGTGCATATCCCGGGTTGCCGGCAGCAGCAGCGCATTCTGCGCATCCCAAGCGGACAGCGAACGATCCCCCTGGCCTGCGGCTGTCAGCTGGTCAATTTTGCCGTTGCGCACGCTGATGTCGTAAAGCCCGGTCCGGGTCGCCACAACCTCATTATCCTCGCGGATAAAGCCCTCCTCCAGTCGCACGTTGCGCAGCAGATAGTGATCCTGGTGGGGCAGGGCGGCGGGCCGATCCGGGGGGGTAACGGGCAACGGGGCGGTGGCGGCGCTGGCCTGGCCGAGACCGGCTGCCAGCATGCCGCCAGCGGCGGTCCAGCGAACGCTTTGTCCAATAAAATCGCGGCGACTGCGTGAAGAGGTGATTGGCATCAGAGGCTCCTGCAGAGTGAATAAGGTTTTAATCTGACAAAAGCGGATTAACTCTGCTGCGCTATTTTTCACTGACGGCTATTCAATCTTTCACTGCCAGCGCAGCTGCCCGAACGCCACCAGCGACGCTGCCAGTTCGCGCTGCAGCGGATCCCGGGGTTGACGGCAGAAGAGGGCCAGTTCGAAGGTATCGATCACCGGCAGTCCCTGTTCACTCCCCAACACCCGATGCTGTGGCAGACGACAGCTGGCGGGGAGTAAGGTCAGGCCCAGCCCCTGCGCACTGGCCGCGGCCAGCGCAGCCAGACTGGCACTGCTGTAGCCAATGCGCCAGCTGCGTCCCAGGGTATCAAGTGTCTGACAGACCTCATCGCGGTACAGCCCCTGTTGAGGAAACAGCACCAGCGGCACCGGGGTCTGCTCAAAGCAGGGCCAGGCTGCGCTGTCGAGCCACAGCAGCGGCTCGGGACGCGACGCCAGCGGCCGCTCACCATAGGGCTGCTTGATCAGCATGATGTCCAGCTCTTCCCGCTGCCAGGCGCGGCGCAGTTCCACATTCATTCCGCTCATGACATCCAGCCGCAGTTGCGGATGGGCGCGACTGAAGTTCGCCAGCAGGTCAGCGGTCGGCGCGGCGAAATCTTCCGGCACGCCCAGGCGCAGGACACCGTCGCGCCACTGGTCACTCAGCACGTCATGCGCCTCTCCGTTCAGGGCAATAATCCGGCGGGCGTAGCCCAGCAGCTTCTCGCCCTCTTCGGTCAGTTGCACCTGATGCGAGGAGCGCACCAGCAGGGCTTTACCGACCATCTCCTCCAGTCGTCGCACCTGCTGGCTGACGGTGGATTGCGAGAGATGGACCCGGTCGGCCGCACGGGTAAAACTGGCTGTTTCACACACCGCCACAAAGCTGAGCAGCTGCTGTGGCGTAAACATAGGCTGACGATTCATTTTCCCACTACCTGGCAGAGTAATATTTCATTTCCAGATAGTAGCGACTGCTGTCAGTCTGGCAACGTTAAACGGTGTGGATTTCAGATGAACAGAGAGAATAATTTGCTACTGGCGGCGCTGGTTCTGGCTGGCCTGAATATGCGACCGCTGATGACCTCGGTCAGTCCGCTGCTGGAACAGCTGCGGCAGAGCATCGGCCTGTCCCCCATGGCGGCCTCGCTGCTGCCCGCGCTGCCGATGATGATGATGGGCGTGATGGCGCTGGTCAGTGCGCCGCTGATGCAGCGCTTCAGCGTGCGTAAACTGCTGACCGCCGGGTTAGGGCTGCTGTTGCTGGCGCTGGTGAGTCGCGGATTTCTCAGCGATGGATATGGGCTGGTGCTGAGTACCGTGCCGGGCGGGGCGGGCATTGGCATCGTGCAGATGGCGATGCCGGGATTGATTCGCCAGCGTTTTGGCCGTCGCAGCGCCGGAGTCACCGGACTCTGGGCGGCCGCGCTGATGGGCGGCGGCGGTATAGGTGCCGCCCTCTCGCCGTGGGTGAATAGCCAGCTTGGCTGGCAGGGCGCGCTGAGCAGCTGGGCGGTGCCGGTGATGCTGGCGATCCTGCTCTGGCTGTTTGTCCCCTCTGCACCGGTGGCCCGGGCAGAGAAAATAGCGCTGCCAGCGCTGTGGCGTAAAACCCGGGCCTGGACGCTGGCGTTGAGCTTTGGTCTGGTCAATGGCGGCTATGCCATCTGCGTGGCCTGGCTACCCGATTTTTACCATCAGCTCGGCTGGAGCGCCCAGGCGGGCGGAACCCTGCTCGGCATGATGATCGGCTGTCAGGTCAGCGGCGCGTTGCTGCTGCCGCTGCTGGCAAGAGGGCACGATCGCCGTCCGCTGCTGCTGCTGACGCTGGCGATGCAGTTCGGCGGGATGCTGGGCTTCCTATTTGCACCGCAGCTCGCGCCCTGGCTCTGGGCGGGTGTGGCTGGCTTCGGATTGGGCGGCGCGTTTCCGCTGGCGCTGGTGCTGGCGCTGGACCATCTGGAACAGCCGCAGGCCGGCGCGCGGCTGGTGGCGTTCATGCAGGGTGTCGGGTTTATTATTGCGGGCAGCATGCCCTTTATCGCCGGGCAGCTTCATGCGCTCACCGGCACCTTCTCCAGCATCTGGCTGCTGCAGGCGGCGGTGACGCTGTTGCTGATTGCGCTGAATCTGCGATTCCATCCGCGCAGCTATCAGCCCGCCTTTCCGGAGGTGAATCGCTGATTTTGGTCGGACCAATCCCGATGATATTTTTTCCTGGTTCACACAACCGGAAAATAGGCGCAACTTCTGTTGCTAAGAGTTAACAATACATTAACTATCTGATGCCATAGGTCCCGGCGATGTCGCTTTGGTCTGACCAATCCGTCGGGAGCAGGGCATGCAGCGTCTGCTGCTGCGTTCCACGTCACCTCTCTTCCTCTGGAGATAATGGCATGCAGATCTGGCAACAAAACTATGATCCGCTGGGTAATATCTGGCTCTCAAGCCTGATCGCGCTGATCCCGATCCTCTTTTTCTTCTTTGCGCTGATTAAGCTTAAAATGAAAGGCTATCTGGCCGCCACCGCCACTGTGGTGCTGGCGCTGCTGGTGGCGCTCTTCCTCTATCAGATGCCTGCGGCACAGGCGCTGGCCGCCGTAGTGTATGGCTTTCTGTATGGGCTGTGGCCGATTGCCTGGATCATTGTCGCGGCGGTCTTCGTCTATAAGATCTCAGTTAAAACCGGCCAGTTCGATATTATCCGCGCCTCCATCCTGTCAATTACCCCCGATCAGCGTCTGCAGATGCTGATTGTCGGCTTCTCATTTGGTGCCTTTCTGGAAGGGGCCGCAGGCTTTGGTGCGCCGGTGGCGATTACCGCCGCGCTGCTGGTCGGGCTCGGTTTTAACCCGCTTTACGCCGCCGGTCTCTGCCTGATTGTGAACACCGCGCCGGTCGCCTTTGGCGCGATGGGTATCCCGATTATTGTGGCAGGACAGGTTACCGGACTGGACAGTTTTGCCATCGGCCAGATGGCCGGACGGCAGTTGCCGCTGCTGACCCTGATTGTGCTGTTCTGGATTATGGCGATTATGGATGGCTGGCGCGGCGTTAAAGAGACCTGGCCTGCGGTCATGGTCGCCGGAGGCTCCTTCGCTATTGCCCAGTTCCTCAGCTCTAACTTCCTCGGCCCGGAACTGCCCGACATTATCTCGTCGCTTGCCTCACTGATTTCGCTGACGCTGTTCCTGCGGGTCTGGAAGCCGGTGCGCATTTTCCGCTTCTCAGACGCAGAGGCGAAGCCGGACGCGTCACTGCAGTCCGTGAAAACGTACCGGCCAGGAGAGGTGATTCGCGCCTGGATGCCGTTCCTGTTTCTGACCGCCACCGTAACGCTCTGGAGCATTCCGCCCTTTAAGGCGCTGTTCGCCAAAGGCGGTGCGCTCTATGACTGGGTGCTGGCCGTGCCGGTGCCCATGCTGAATGAGCTGGTGGCGCGAATGCCGCCGGTCGTCGGCAGCGCCACCCCCTATCCGGCGATCTTTAAACTGGATTTGGTTTCTGCCACCGGCACCGCCATCCTGATTGCGGCGATCATCGCGATAATCTTCCTGCGCATGAAGCCCAGGGCGGCCCTGCAGACCTTCGGGGAGACGCTGAAAGAGCTGGCGCTGCCCGTTTACTCAATTGGCATGGTGCTGGCTTTTGCGTTTATCTCTAACTACTCCGGCCTGTCAGCTACGCTGGCACTGGCGCTGGCGCATACCGGGCACGCTTTTACCTTCTTTTCACCGTTCCTGGGCTGGCTGGGGGTCTTCCTGACCGGATCTGACACGTCATCGAATGCGCTGTTCGCCGCGCTGCAGGCCACCACCGCCCAGCAGATAGGGGTTCACGATGTGTTGCTGGTGGCCGCCAACACCACCGGTGGCGTGACCGGCAAGATGATCTCGCCACAATCAATCGCCATCGCCTGTGCGGCGGTCGGGCTGGTGGGTAAAGAGTCGGATCTGTTCCGCTTCACCGTGAAACACAGTCTGATTTTCACCTGCATGGTCGGGGTGATTACCACGCTGCAGGCATATCTCTTCCCCTGGATGATCCCATGACCGGTGTTGAAACCCTGGTAAAGCGCCTGCGCGCTTATATTACCGAACATCAGCTTGAGCCGGGCATGCGCCTGCCCGCCGAGCGACAGCTCTCTGCCGAGCTGGGCGTGGCGCGCTCCTCGCTCCGGGAAGCGATACAGCAGCTGATCAGCAGCGGGATGCTGGTCAGCCGCCGCGGCGGCGGCACCTGGATTCGTCAGCAGCTGGCGCCCTGGTCGGAACAGCGCATCGTTGAACCGATTCGTCAGCTGCTGCATGACGATCCCGACTACCGCTATGACATTCTGGAGGCGCGCCATGCCATCGAGGCCAGTACCGCCTGGCATGCGGCACTGCGCGCCACCGATGCTGATAAAGAGAAGCTGCAATACGCGTTTGATGCCACCCTGAAGCTGAAAGAGAGTGACGATCCCGATCTCGCGGCGCAGGCGGACGTCCGCTTCCATCTGGCGATTGCCGAGGCGTCGCACAACGTGGTGCTGCTGCAGACCATGCGGGGTTTTTTTGAACTGCTGCAGTCGTCGGTGATGCAGAGCCGTCAGCGCATGTATACCCAGCCTGCGATTTTTGCCCGCCTGACGGAACAGCACCAGGCACTGCTCGAAGCAATCCTCGCGGGCGATGCGGAAGCGGCCCGCCAGGCGGCGATGCAGCATCTGGGATTTGTCCACGCCACACTGAAAAATCTGCATGAAGATGAAGCGCGGCAGGCGCGCATCACCCGCCTGCCCGATAACGATACACGTACCCCAGAGGAATCTGACTGATGATTATTTCCGCTGCCAGTGACTATCGCGCTGCCGCGCAACGCATTCTGCCACCGTTCCTGTTTCACTATCTGGATGGTGGCGCCTATGCTGAGCACACGCTGCGTCGCAACGTAGAGGACCTTTCTGATGTGGCACTGCGCCAGCGTATTCTGAAGAACATGTCGGCGCTGAGTCTGGAAACCAGACTCTTCAACGAAACGCTGTCGATGCCGGTCGCGCTGGCGCCGGTCGGTCTGTGCGGCATGTATGCCCGCCGGGGTGAAGTCCAGGCGGCGCGTGCGGCCGATCGCAAAGGCATTCCCTTTACCCTGTCAACGGTGTCGGTCTGCCCGATCGAAGAGGTGGCTCCGCAGATCTCGCGGCCAATGTGGTTTCAGCTCTATGTACTGCGTGACCGCGGTTTCATGCGTAATGCGCTGGAGCGCGCCAAAGCCGCCGGCTGTACGACGCTGGTGTTTACCGTCGATATGCCGACGCCGGGCGCACGTTACCGCGATGCGCACTCCGGGATGAGCGGCCAGCATGCGGCGCTGCGGCGCTACTGGCAGGCGGTAACGCATCCGCAGTGGGCGCTGGATGTCGGGCTGCAGGGACGTCCTCACGATCTGGGGAATATCTCCACTTATCTGGGCAAGCCAACCGGGCTGGAAGATTATATCGGCTGGCTGGCAAACAACTTTGATCCCTCTATCTCGTGGCGCGATCTCGAGTGGATACGTGAGTTCTGGGAAGGGCCGATGGTGATCAAGGGCATTCTCGACCCGGAAGATGCGCGGGACGCGGTGCGTTTTGGCGCCGATGGCATTGTGGTTTCGAATCATGGCGGACGCCAGCTGGATGGGGTGCTCTCCTCGGCGCGTGCGCTGCCGGCGATTGCCGACGCCGTCAAAGGTGACATCACGATTCTGGCTGACAGCGGCATCCGCAGCGGGCTTGATGTGGTGCGGATGATCGCGCTGGGTGCGGACAGCGTGCTGCTGGGGCGGGCCTTTATCTATGCGCTGGCGACCCACGGCCAGCGCGGGGTGGAAAATCTGCTGAACCTGATTGAGAAAGAGATGCGCGTCGCCATGACGCTCACTGGCGCAAAATCAATCGGCGAGATCACCCGCGAATCGCTGGTGCAGGCGGAGGCGTTACTCAGCCCGCAGCTTGCGTCCTCACGTCCGCGCGCCGTGAGCTGAGTCTGCGAAAGTGAATGTATTGTCTATACTTAGTTTCTTAACCAACAGGAGGAATGACATGACCATTCATAAGAAAGGCTCGGCGCACTGGGAAGGTGACATCAAAGGTAAAGGCACGGTCAGCACCGAGAGCGGTGTACTGAGTCAGCAACCCTATGGTTTCAACACCCGTTTCGAGGGTGGCAAAGGCACCAACCCGGAAGAGCTGATTGGTGCAGCCCATGCGGCCTGCTTCTCAATGGCCCTGTCGCTGATGCTGGGTAATGAAGGCCATACGCCGCAGAGCATCGACACCACGGCTGACGTGTCACTGGACAAGAAAGGCGACGGCTTTGCCATCACCAAAGTGGCACTGACCAGTACCGTCTCTCTGCCAGGTATCGATGAGTCCACCTTCGACGAGATTATCAATAAGGCCAAAGCGGGCTGCCCGGTGTCTCAGTTGCTGAACGCGGAAATTACGCTGGATTACACCCTGAATAACTGACGGGGGCTGCGGGTCGCCTCAGGGCGGCCCGGGCGGCATTGACGGGAACACCGGTTCTGTCGGGAACCGGAACAGATGCGCCTTCGGGCGCATCTTTGCGTTCTGGCAGAGGGAAAACCGCATGGCGGATAACCAGGGGAAAAGGGGTGCCTGTTGGGCATCGCGACGACTGTGCCGGGCGGCCATCATTTGGAGCTGAAACCATGAAGGGCATGGGCCGGCAAACGCTGGGACGGCTACTGATGCGGATTATCGTGCTGGAAGCCGTTCACTTTCTGCTTACGGCTTCATGGCTGCCGTGGGGATAGCAGGTTCATACCCAGGCATCTTCACGTCGTCTGGTGCGCACATCGCTGCGTGCAATCCGGTGCGCCTTGCGCGGGTCGCCCACCACAAACTCAAAGGTTGGCGTGTAGTAAAAGGGTAACCAGCCGCCATAGCTGCTCTCCCACTCCCATCGGACGGGGCAGGGCCACAGAATGCCATCATATAAAAGATAATAAACCCAGCGTCCACCAGGACGACGGGGGCGTGATGTTTTCATGGGATTCACAACGGTAGTGGTTCGCAACAGCTTATATTTTGTACGCTAAAGCGTCAGCTTGCAATGTTGCCGTCCGCTTTATTGACGCTGGTCCTGAATCAGCGATGAACCTCACCACAGAGCAGGACCACATTTGGTCTGACTTTATGAATACGGTTCGCCATCGTTTCGCAGTCAATCCTGGTCGGATAAATGCGCTCCGAGACGGGCAGCGCATCACAGGCATCGTAACCGCATGCGCTCACTAACAACACAAATCCTATTAACATAGTTCCTCTCCTTTACACGGTCTGGTGGTCCGGACTGTGGCGCTTTTTATCCTTTTTTATCATCCAGTATAGACAAACGTGACGGGACAGCATGAACAGCGTGGGCGGTCGCCCGCCTGGCAGGGTAACAGCGGCTGGATTCAGGTGCGTCAGAAGCGAAGACGTCAGAGGTTAACCGGCAAAATACCAGGCAGGCAGCAGCGCGATCAGGTTGTTCAGCGTATGCAGGAAGATAGGCAGTGCCAGGCTGTTACTTCGCAACCGGGCGTAGCAGAGCAGCAGCGAAAAAAGTGTCAGGGCAAGCAGCGTCTGCCAGTGCACATACTGGGTATGCATAACGGCAAACAGCAGCGAGGTCAGGAGCATACAGGCGAAGCGGCTGCGGGGAGCCCACAGCAGAAAGCCCTGCAACAGGAAGCCGCGGAACAGGACCTCTTCAAACACTGGCGCCAGTAGCACGGCAGTCAGCAGCAGAATAAGCAGTGAATTACGCCCCTGTTGCGCCTGCATCACCAGCCATCCTTCCGGCTGCATGAACTGCATCTGGGCCGCCATCAGAACCAACAGCGCGCCCGTAAACAGCAACGTTTGCAGTGTGCAGAGTTCACCCAGTGGCAAATCGGTACGGCGCTGGCAGTAGAAGCGGTAGAGGGGATAGATAACAGCAAATTCAAACAGGCAGAGCACCGGCACCAGCAGGCCGTCATTACGCAGCACGCTGTAATTAGGAAACAGCGTGATCAGCATGGTAACCAGGTAATAGACCACAAAGCTGCCGACGTAAAACAGCGTCAGGGTCACTCTGTCGGAATTGGTGTTCATAGGCGACTCAGCCAGCGAAGGTTAGCGCATAGTAGCAACGCCCCCGATCGCTGTCGAGTCAGCCCGTAACAATCTTAAAGCGCTAAATTTTGACCGTGGACTAAACACCCGACCTGACCAGCCGATAACTGAGAGAACTTATTGCAGCAGCAGCCCTGTTGTCCTGCCAGCCGCCTGTTTTGAACCCTGTTTGTGTAGTGAGCACTTTTGATGACTTTTACTCCTCCGGCGCCGCCGTCAGCGCCATTCAGCCATGCCGCCGAAGATCGTACTGTCCGCTTTACGCGGCGCAGCCTGCGCACGCTTTCGCTGCTGCTGTTTGGCGTGCTGGTGCTCTCAATGCTGATGGTGTTGATGATTGCGCAGCGGCAGAACAGTATCTCGGTGGATCACGATCGGTTGCTGACGCAGCAGGCGTGGAAAAACCGGCAGGAGGCGATGATCACCGACATCCGGGACTATGCGTTCTGGGGCGAAGCCTGGCGCAATCTTCATGTCAGGGTCAATAAAGTCTGGGCGTATGATGAAGAGAACTTTGGCCCCGGCCTTTACCAGGAGTATCACTACGAAGGCGTGTTTGTGGTCGACGGTCAGGGCCGCACCACTTATACGGTGATCGATGGCAGACTCTCAGAGACGCCGCTGGAGGCCTGGCTGGGTAAAGAGGCGCAGTCGCTGATTGCCGCCAGCCGTCCGCTCAGCAACAAGGCAATTACACGGGATGTGCTGGTCAATCACACGCCCGCCATCGTGGTCGCCGCTCCTATCGGCAGTGGCAAGCTGGCCAATGTGCCGTCAGTAGCGGGACCGCCATCCGTGATGGTATTTGTGAATCTGTTCACGCCGGAAAAACTTCAGGCGCTGGGGGCGACGCTGGATGTGCGCAACCTGCGTTTGCCGGTCAGTGAAGAGGATGCGCTGCGTGAACCCCGTATGGTGCTGACGCGGCCAGACGGTGAGTCGATTGTGCTGCGCTGGACGCCAAAAATGCCGGGCTTTGGCCTGATCTGGTTTCTGCTGCCGCTGCTGGCACTGATGGCGCTCATTATCGGCATCATTACCCGGCGCGTCAGCCGTCACGCGCTCTCCAATGCCATCCTCTCTGACCGGCGCTTTGCGCTGCTGGCGATCAGTCAGCAGGAGCTGGCCAACAGTGAAGCGCGCTTTCGCGACCTCGCGGAAGCGGCATCAGACTGGATCTGGGAAACGGATGAAGAGGGCCACCTGATCTATCTCTCGGCACGCTTCCACACCGTAACCGGGCACGACATCGCACACTGGCTGGGGCGTCACATCGATCAGCTGCTGACGCATCCGAGCCATTCGCTGGTCGCCTGGCTGCGACGTCAGGAGCAGGATGGGCAGACGATGCCGCTGCGCTGCCAGTTTATGTCTGCGCAGGGTCAACGACGTATTGGCCAGATGGTCGCGAAAACGATCTGGCATGACAGGCAACGCATCGGCTTTCGCGGCACGGTATCGGACATCACTCAGGGTATGGAAGCGGAGGCGCGCATTCAGTTTCTGTCGCGTCACGATGCCTTAACCGGCCTGTCGAACCGCATCCAGCTGCAGGAGTTTCTGGCGCTGCACCTGGAGCAGCCCGAGGGCATCATACCGCTGACGCTGATCACGCTCGATCTCGATCAGTTCAGGCCGATCAACGAAACCTGGGGCCATGCTACGGGGGACGAAGTTCTGAGTCAGGTGGCGCAGCGTCTCAGGCGCTGTATCGGTCCGCAGGAGCTGGTCGCGCGGTTGAGTGGCGATGAGTTTGTGCTGGTGCTGCGTGAAACAACTCGTGAGCGGGTTGACCAGCGGTGCGCAAATCTGGTGCATGAGATTCAGCAGCCGATCAGCTCGGGTCAGCATGTTCACTATCTCACTATCAGTATGGGGATCGCCCGCGTTCCGCAGGATGCCACTCATGCCGAAGTACTGCTGCGCATGGCTGATATCGCACTGAACGAGGCGCGTGAAGCGGGGCGTAATCAGTGGGTCTGGTATGACAATGAGATGGCCAGCCAGCGGGAAGATAAACGCGAGATGGCGCGAAGAATTGAAAAAGCCATGAAAAACAATGAATTTCGCCTGCACTATCAGCCCCGTTACCAGTTGATCTCTGGACAACTGGCCGGTGCCGAAGCGTTGATTCGCTGGCAGATTGCGCCTGATGAGTGGATCACGCCTGATCACTTTATTCCGCTGGCGGAAGAGAGTGGGCTGATTGCCAGCATCAGCGACTGGGTGCTGATGCGCGCCTGTGAAGACGCGCTGGGATGGGGCAGCGATCGCTACGTTTCCGTCAATATTTCACCGATGGAGTTCCGCACCAGCGATCTGGTTCAGCGGGTCGCAAATGCGCTGGCAAAAAGTGGTCTGCCGGCGACCCGACTGGAGCTGGAGATCACGGAGAACGTCACCTTTGAGCATCCGCAGCATGCGCTGGAAGTGATGCAGGGATTACGCTCACTGGGGGTGAGACTGACGGTCGATGATTTTGGAACGGGCTATGCGGCGCTGGGCTATCTGAAGACGTTTCCGTTTAATGGTCTTAAAATTGACCGCTCCTGGATGAAAGATTTCCCGGAGTCGCAACAGGCGCAGTCGGTGGTGGCAGGGATTATTGCGCTGGCACGCGCGTTTGCCCTGACGATCACCGCAGAGGGCATTGAGACAGAAGCGCAGCTGAATCAGCTAAAACAGCTTTCGTGTGAAGAGGGGCAAGGCTACTTCCTCGGTCGGCCAATGCCGCTGGCGGCATTCAGTACGCTTCTGGAAAGAACAGCACAGAATCAGGCTGAAACCGTTTAACGGACCTTGACCGCGACGGCAGTCATCAGCATTGCGCAGACAATAAAAATAACCAGTTCCATCATGTCCTCCTTATGGCTAAGACTATTCTTAAATAGTCTGGCTCCGCCATGCGCTTTTTTTTTGGCGCAACGTGCGATTAATCTTAAAAAATTGTGGTGGAGGTCATAAGGTTTGATACGGGAGGTCATAACTTTACCTTTCCGGGCTTCTGGCCGGCGGGCCCGTTTTGCTACGCTTAAGGGAAGTTTTACCCGTCCAACAGGAGAATGAACGTGAAATTTTATGGAAAAGGGCTGCTGGTAGCTGGCCTGTTTGCACTTACCGCCTGTCAGTCCGCTTCTCAGCCTGACACCGCGCGCGTGGCACAGGATCCTGAAACGGACCGCTGTGGTGCGTCTCAGTTTCAGAACTATGTGGGCAAACCCTTAACGGCACTGCAGGGCCAGCACTTTGAGCAGCAGGTGCGTCCTATTCCGTACAACGCCGCTGTCACTATGGACTTTAACCTCAGCCGGCTTAATTTCCTGGCCGACAAAAATGGCACTATCAGCTCAGTTTATTGTGGCTGACGGCAGCGCTGTCATCGAATTGTCATCACAGCAGGCGAGGATAGCAGGGCGTTTAAGAGACGTCCTCGTCACAATATAAATCGTGCTCGTCTTGTTTATTCCCGCTCCGGCGGGAATTTTTTTAGTGCCTTCGGGCCGGAACAGGAGCAGAGAAAATGAAACGCATTGTGGCACTGTTGCCCGCACTGTTACTCAGCAGCACACTGGTGCAGGCATCCAGTGCAGAGGCCTGGAAAAAGAGTCATGAAACCAGGGTGCAGGCGTGCATCAATGCCAGCCATCTGAGCAAAGTGCGGGTGGCGGGCGAGGCTATCGAGTATGACGACACGACGGGCTTCAGTGTTCTGCTGCTGGAGGGGCGCTACCCGCAGCGTCACATGCAGAATAAGCGTGGGCGGGAGCTGTGCCTGTTTCAGCGCAGCAGCGGGCGGGCCAGTGTTAGCGAAGCGGATAAATTGCGCTGGGTAAAGTAGCAGAAAGCATTATCCCTCTGGCTGCGTCCCGATCAGCTGAGTCAGCAGGGTGCCGTAACGTTGCAGCTGCATCTCGTCACCCTCTACTTTTAGCTTATCAATGACACGCGCGATAATGGCATTGTTGGTTGCGGGTTCTCCCGCTTCCATCAGTTCACGCAGAATGACGGCCAGCAGGTCAGCTTCAGGCGGTGTCCGCCAGTTCGGGCTGCTGAAATAGTCTCTGATAGCACGGCTGGCGCTGTCTGGTGCTGTACGCATTTCCCACCTCCGCTAAAACGGTGCCCTTTCGCCCTGATGCGAATATCCGGATATCTGTAAATAAGGCGGGTTCGCCTCAGCGTCGTCGGACGGTACCGTTTTTTGCGGAGGGCGTCGCGCCGATCAAGGAGATCGCCACACCGCCGTGGCTGGCGGTTTTTTAAACATAGAAGCGGCGCAGAGAGTTGTCAGTAACAAAATGACATATTTTTCCATATTGATGAGGTCGGGTTGAGAAACGGGGCCTTGAAGCAGCGTCTGTCAGTCGCCGGGCGGGAAAGCGGGACGGCGGATTGCGCTGAACTGTGTCTCAACCGGGCAGACAGGCGGCGTGAACCCGGGCCCGATGCCCGGCGGGCTGCTGGCTGGTCCGGAATGCAGACGGTGTTTATTGTTACCGCCGTTCTGCTGACGGTCAGTTTCCTGTTGACGCGGTTCCTGCTTAAAGAGACGGGCTACACGCCGGTGAGTAAAAAGCAAAAGGTGACGCTCAGCGGACGCGAGGTTTTCTGCTCGCGGGCTAACCTGAATGCCTCTGTTTTACCACCCGGGTGATCCAGAGGTGTAACGGCCCGGTGAGCCCCATCCTGACGCTGTCTGTCCACGAACGTTCTCCCGGCGCGGCGAATGTCGGCGGTGGGAGATTGCCGCTGGCTCTTCCTCTCCACCGCCCTGATGGTGCTGGTCAATGTGCTGTTTCTGAAGCGTGTCTACTGGCGTCCCGCGATCGGCAGGCGAATTGTCAGCTCAGCCTGCCAGCGCTGCTGCGTCAGCAAAAACTCCGGGCTGACGCTCGGACTCCAGGAGTCATCGCCACCGACTCCCATGTGACAGGCATCCAGATGCAGCCAGCAGCCCGCCTCCGGACGCAATAGGTGGCGATGGGAGGTCTCCCGCAGCTGCTCCAGGCTGAAGCGGCTCAGTGAGAACGCAAAGTCGCCGCTGACCTGCCAGCTACCGCTGTCCAGCTCACGGGTGCCGCCGCGCAGACCGTTTTCGCCCGGGAACACGTAGGGCGTGAAAAGCTGCTCCAGGGGCTGCTGCCAGCGGGAAAACTGCGCGGCCAGCTGGCGATCGGGATAGTTTTCATGCGGCCCCAGACCCAGCCAGCTTACCTGCTCCGGGATCTGCGCCAGCTGACAGCGCACGCCGATGCGCGCGGGCGGCGGTAATCCCCGTGACTGCTCAACTGCAAGCTGCAGCTGTAATTCACCCTGATCGTTGATCAGGTAACGTTTACGGCTGATAAAGGCGAGCCGGTCGCGGGCGTACCAGCCATGCTGCGTTTCAATCAACACTGACTGCGGCAGCGCATGGGCGGTCAGGGCAATCAGGCGGCTCTGCATCTGATCATAACCTGCTGCTTTCCAGCGCTCGACCCAGGCATGTGGATCGACCCGCTCCGCTTCACTGGTGCCGATATCGTTGTCCAGCGGCGCACGAATAAAGCAGTCCTGGAGAGGGGAAAGGAGCGTTGGCTGATCATCCGCCGTCCACTGCATCAGTTCACCGCTCTGGCGGGAAAAGTGCCAGCGCTGCTGCTGGTGAGTGACAACGATCTCATCGGCTGTCTCGTGCAGAACCGGCGCGTCACCTGCTTCCGGCAGCTGCGGCAGTGCCATCGCAGAGGGCAGCGCCCACTGATCCCAGGCGACACGCCAGTCAGCAGGACTCCACGCCGTCGGCTGAATCTGATAAACCGCGACATTAAGCCAGCATTCGCCCTGCAGCGCGGGCGGTGCTGGCAGCGTGATACGCTGCTGGCCCTGCGCGGCGATATCCAGCGGCACCTCTCCCTGCGCGACCACGTTCCCTGCCTGTTCGATACGCCAGCGCAGGACCTCGTTGCTGCTGTGGCGGAACAGGTATTCACTGCTGACCCTAAAGCTCAGTGGATCATCCGGATCGGCGGTAAACAGATAGAACTGCTGCGCGCGCTGCGCTTCATACAGCGCCGGGTGCGGTGTACGGTCGGCAAACACCAGCCCGTTCATGCAGAATTGACGGTCATTCGGTTTATCACCAAAGTCGCCGCCGTAGGCCTGCCACGGGTTGCCCTGATCGTCATAGCGGGTCAGGCTCTGGTCGACCCAGTCCCAGACGAAACCGCCCTGCAGGCGCGGAAACGCCCGGAAAGCCTGCCAGTACTTCGCGAAACCGCCGAAGCTGTTGCCCATGGCATGCGCATATTCACACAGGATCAGCGGACGGGTTTCGCCCGGCAGGCCAATCCACTTTTTCAGTGACCATTTCGGTACGGCCGGGAACGGCTGATCCTCATCCACCCTGGCGTACATCGGACAGATAATGTCCGTTGCAGCGGTGTCCGCACCGCCACCTTCATACTGAACCGGACGCGTGGGATCGCTGCTTTTCATCCAGCGGTAGAGCGCGTCGTGGGTAGCGCCATGCCCTGACTCATTGCCCAGCGACCAGATAATAATGCTGCAGTGGTTACGATCGCGCTGCACCATGCGCGTCACGCGTTCGCTATAGGCGGCGAACCAGCGCGGATCGTCGGAGAGCCGGTTCATCGGCTGCATGCCGTGCGTTTCGATATTGGCCTCATCCACTACATAGAGCCCGTACTGGTCACAGAGCCGGTACCAGAGCGGATGGTTAGGGTAGTGCGAACAGCGTACCGCATTGAAATTGTGCTGCTTCATCAGGGCGATGTCGCGGCGCATGTCCGCTTCCGTCACCACCTGACCCCGCTCCGGATGATGCTCATGACGGTTGGTGCCGCGGATCAGCAGCGGTTTGCCGTTCAGACAGAGCAGGCCGTTATCGATGCTGACCTGACGGAAGCCCACATCATAGGCTTCCACCTCCACCACCTGCTGATGCGCATCCAGCAGGGCCAGTGTGACGCGATACAGATGAGGTGTTTCGGCGCTCCACAGCGCGGGCTGCTGCACAGGCAGGCTGAGCAGAGCGCGTTCGGGGTAGTGACCCCGCTCGTCGATAATGGCACTGCCCAGCGGCTGCTGACACTGCGCAATCTGCATTTCACCGCGCCACAGCGTAAGGCGCAGCTGGCAGCCTGAAGTGGCCGTTGCGGGCAGGGCAACCCGGACCCGGGCGCGCAGCTCAGCATGGGAAAATTCCGGGCTGAGCCGGGTTTCCAGCTGCACATCCGCCAGATGCACCTGCGGCTTATGCAGCAGCGTGACGTCGCGGAAGATGCCGCTCATCCGCCACATATCCTGATCTTCCAGATAACTGCCGTCACTCCAGCGCAGCACCATTACCGCCAGCCGGTTCTGGCCGGGCCGCAGCGCGCCGCTCAGGTCAAATTCAGCAGGCAGACGACTATCCTGCGAGTAGCCGATCCACTGACCGTTGCACCAGAGGTGGAAGGCGGAGTTGACCCCGTCAAAGATGATGCGGGTCTGTCCGGAAACAAGCCACTCCGCATCCGGCACAAATGTGAGCGAGTAACATCCGGTCGGGTTGTCCGCTGGCACAAACGGCGGATTGACCGGAATCGGATACTGTACGTTGGTATAGATGGGCGCATCAAAGCCGTGCATCTGCCAGTTGGCCGGAACGGGCAGGGTAGTGGCGTCCGGCAGATCCTGCAGCAGCCAGCTGGCGGGCACCGCCTCAGGCTGCGCAAAGTAACTGAATCCCCACTCTCCGTTGAGGTTGCGCAGTGAGGCAGACGGGCGGTCATCGCGGGCGGCCATTTCATCCCGCCAGCTGGCAAACGGCGGGTGAGCATCCAGCCGATGCAGTGAGGTGACTACCGGGTTTTCCCAGTCGCGCCGGGAGAGAATGTCGCTGAGAGCTGCATGAGAGCGTGTCATGGGCGTATCCTGTAAATGTAATACGCTCACAATGCGCAAAATTGCGCAGGCTGTAAAGCGTCCACCGTCCCGATTCAGACAAATAATGTTCCTGTAAAAGCCGGCGGATTGTGATGATTGTGCCTGCTTACTGCGGGTAAACCGTTAAGTCTGGTCAGCAGAGATGAATAGCGGCCGGATACGGAGAAATCTCACTTGTTGCCATGCGGGCGGCTTCATACACTCCGCCCGATTTTATCACTCTGAGGTGACTATGATTCGAATCGTTAAGCTGGCTGCCATTATGGCATTGGTCGCGACGTTAAGCGGCTGCCTCTTCCCGCCGCCGGGCGGTGGGGGCGGAGGTGGCTGGGGCGGACCAGGCGGCGGGCCAGGCCGCGGATTTACCCATCCCCGTTAAGCTGAGTTTCTGTTGCCGAAGCCCTGAGCAGCCGCGCGGTCAGTCCGCAAAACGTTTCGCCCGCAGGGACAGCCTTAACCGGCTGAGAAAAATGCAGAGATGCGGCCTAACTCTCTGAAAAAGGGGCTGTTACCCTCTGTTTTTTTAGCCAGCGTGATGATAATTTCAGCGTTCCATCCTCGCTGAGGCAACGGTATGAAAAACCTGATTGCTGAGTTACTGGTTAAGCTGGCTGAAAAAGAGGCAACAGCCAAAGAGCAGGTGGCGCAGATCGAGGCGCTGGAAATTGTCGTTACCGCCCTGCTTCGCAAGCTGGATCCGCAGCAGCATCGCGAGATTACGACCACCATCAATACCGCCATGGCCCATGTAGCCGATGATGACGATAATGCGCAGCTGCTGCGCGATTATATCGATAAGTTGCTGCGCCATCCGCGCCAGTAACCCGTCCGGCGTCCGCCGGGAATGGGATCTTCACGTCACTTTGACATGAAACATTTTCCGCTCTGCTTATTCACTGCCAGAATAAAAGGGAACAACCCACGCTGGAGATAACAGGATGAAAGTCGGTGTAATGGCAATAATGATGGCCGGTCTGCTGGTGAGTGGCGTAGCGGGTGCGGCAGAAAAAACGCCACAGCAGGAGAAGATGGCCCTCTGTAATCAGCAGGCAAAATCACAGGATCTCAAAGGGGATGCGCGCAAAACCTTTATGAGCGACTGCCTGAAGAAAGAGAGCAAGCTCTCACAGATGTCACCGCAGCAGATGAAAATGAAAAACTGCAACGGTGAGGCCGGTGAGAAAAAGTTAACGGGCGATGCACGTAAAACCTTTATGAGCCAGTGCCTGAAAAAGAGCTGATTGTTCCCCGGCCACCGTGGTGGCCGTTTCTCCCCAGCCTCTCATCCTGTTTAAATTTCTTTATTAAACAATAAATTAAAATTCTGACAAACATTCTGCAGCAGCCTTCCCGCTTCCTTTGCCACACTTACTGTTTGTGAGGGTTTACGCAGAACGCTGTTCTGCCACGCCGCCCCCATCCAAACCGTTAAAGGAGCCCTGCCGTGAATTATCAATTTATCGTCGACCTGAACGATCTGCCCCAGCGACAGCCGGTTAAAAAAACGCTTGGCGAAGTGGATCTGCTACTGATCCGCGACGGTGATCGCGTCCGCGCTTACCAGGCGAAATGTCCGCACGCGGGCGCCCCGCTGGAGCAGGGAGCGATCTGTGGTGACCGGCTGGTCTGTCCGTGGCACAAAGCTGCCTTTCATCTGGCCGATGGTAAAATGTGTGAACCGCTGGCGCTGGCCGATCTCAAACAGTATCCGCTGCGAATCGAAGAGGGGCGGGTGCTGGTTAATCCAAAAGCGATGTCGCCTGCGGCGCCGATTGGCAGCGGCGCTGCCGCGCCGGTCTATGTGGTGCTCGGCGGCGGCGCAGCGGGCAGCGCGGCACTGTGGCGTCTGCGTCACGACGGCTTTAAAGGCCGGCTCATTCTGGTTGAGCGCGAAGCCGACGCGCCCTACGACCGCACTGCACTGACGAAATTTGTGCCCTCTGGCAAAATGGCGATCGACGAGGTACCCCAGCTGCTGAAAGCCGATGTGCTGGATCACGTTGAACGCATTCAGGCCCGGGTGAGTCAGCTTGATGCACAGCAGAAACGGCTGATCCTGGACAATGGCGCGACGCTGAACTTTGACAGGCTGCTGATCGCCAGCGGCGCCGCGCCGGTGCTGCCTGAGCTTCCGGGCCGCGATCTGGCGGGCGTCCATCTGCTGCGCAGTAAAGCGCAGACGGATGCGCTGCTGAAAGCGGTGGATGCTACCCACAAGATTGTGATCATTGGCAACAGTTTTATCGGCACCGAACTGGCGTCGGCGCTGCGTAATCGTGATATTGATGTCACCGTGGTTGCCCGTCAGGCACTGCCGTTTGCAAAACAGTTCGGCGATCAGATTGGCCGCTATTTTTATCAACTGCATGAGCAAAACGGCGTGAAGTGGGTGCAGGGCGAGATCGAAGCCCTGGAGGGTGAGCAGCAGGTCAGTGGCGTCCGGCTCAAAGGCGGCCGGCAGATCGCGGTCAGCGTGGTGCTGTTTGCCACCGGCGTCAAACCGGTCACTGACTTTATCCACGATCTGCCGCTGGCTGAGGATGGCAGCCTGCAGACGGATGAACAGTTGCGGGTCGCTGACGCAATCTGGGCAGCCGGAGACATCGCCACGTATCCATCAGCGCAGGGGCCACTGCGCATCGAGCACTATCGTGTCGCACATCAGCAGGGACAAACCGCCGCCTGGAATATGCTGGATCAGGGCATCGCATACGATCGCGTGCCGTTTTTCTGGACCGCCCAGTATGGCACCCGTTATGAGTATCTGGGTCATGCCAAAGAGTGGGATAATTTTCAGCTGCTCGGCTCGCTGGAGGATAAAAAGTTTGTGGCATTATATGGACAGCAGGGGAAACTGGCCGCGATCTGCTCGTGCGGCCTCTACACGCTGACGGCTGAACTGATTGAACGGATGCAGCAGCCAATGACGCTTGAGGAAGCGGCGGCGCTCTGCCAGCCACACCTCAGTTAAACCAGAGGCAGGGCGACGGTGCGAGCCGGATCGTCCTGCGTTATTTCTCTGCCTGTCAGTTGCGGCTCAGCGCCTCGGACTTCGCCATGCAGTGCTGCATCGCTTCAATGACCGCCGAACGCATCCCTTTCTGTTCCAGCACGTTGACCGCCTCAATGGTCGTACCGCCAGGCGAGCAGACCATATCCTTGAGTTCGGCAGGGTGCTTGCCGGTGGTCAGCACCATCTCGGCTGCGCCTTTCACCGCCTGCGCCGCAAACTGGTAGGCCTGGGCGCGTGGCATGCCGCCAGAAACGGCCGCATCCGCCATCGCTTCAATAAACATAAACACATAAGCCGGTGCAGAGCCGCTGACGCCGACGACGGCGTGAATCAGATATTCATCCACGACGGCCGCTTTGCCAAAGCACTCAAAGATCGCCACAATCTCGTCAGTTTCTGCCTGTTCGACCAGCACATTCGGCGTCACTGACGTCATGCCCTGGCTGACCAGCGAGGGAGTATTGGGCATCGCCCTGACAATTTTACGGTCATAACCCAGCACCGACGAAAGCGAGTCGAGCGTGACACCTGCCGCAATCGACACCACCATCGCCTCTTTTTTCAGGCTACCGGACAGCTCTTTCAGGACTTTCAGAATCACATTCGGCTTCACCGCGCCGAACAGAATATCCACTTCACGCGCCAGCGCATCTGCGCTCTCCGCCGCACGGATACCATACTGCTCCGCCAGCGCCTGATTCGTTTCAGCTTTGCGATCAAAAATCAAAATATCTGACGGGGTGACTTTTCCGCTTTTCACCAGTCCGCCGATGATGGCCTTCGCCATGTTTCCGCCGCCGATAAACCCGATTTTTTTTGTCAGCATCGCTATCTCCTTAAGACAGTCGTCATTTTGTTATCAGGCAGCTTACTTCAGCCAGCCTGAATAACAAGTCAGCGTCACGTCCGGGAAATGCAGCGCAAATAAAATTTGCCATTTACACTTAACCCGGCAAGATCTGAATCTTCTCTGACTGTAAGGAATTAAGATGTCTATCTGGGTCGATGCGGATGCCTGTCCGAATGTGATTAAAGAGGTGCTCTATCGTGCGGCGGACCGCACCGCGACCACGGTCACCTTTGTGGCGAATCAGTTCCTGCGCGTACCGCCATCGCCTTATCTGCGCACGTTGCAGGTGCCTGCCGGGTTTGATGTCGCGGACAACGAGATCGTCAGACGTGTGCAGCCTGGCGATCTGGTGATCACTGCGGATATTCCGCTGGCGGCGGAGGTCATCGGGAAGGGGGCGGCGGCGCTTAACCCGCGCGGCGAACGTTACTCACCGGCGACGATTCGTGAACGCCTGACCATGCGCGATTTTATGGATACCCTGCGGTCAAGCGGCGTGCAGACCGGCGGCCCCGCGACCATGAGTCCGCGTGACCGCCAGCAGTTTGCAAATGAGCTGGATAGCTGGCTCACCCAGCAGAAGCGGGGCAATTAAACGAAGCTGTCGTCGTCGTCGAAATCGCCGCCGCCAAAATCGTTGAGATCGCCGTTGCTGGCATAATCCGTGTCCCAGCCGCTGTTCTGATCCAGGAAGCTGCTGTCGTTGCCGCCGCTGAAACTATCGGCCTGATCATCGCCACCGTTAAAGGTGTTGAGGTTATCGTTGATTTCGGGCAGCGGCGGTTCGTTGATAATGTTGACGATCTCCTCTGGCTGCGAGTGGTGGAACATGCTGGTCAGCATATCCGCCATCACCACGCCGCCCGCGACGCCCACGGCCGTCTGCAGAGCGCCGCCCAGGAAGCCGGTGCCGCGCGGTGCGGCGGCCTGCGCGGGCGCATACTGCTGCTGAGCCGGTTGCTGCGGTGCACTGTTCCACGGCGACTGCTGCTGTTGCTGAGCAGGCTGCTGCTGGCGTGAACCGCTGCCAAACAGGCCCGACAGAAAGCCGCCGCTGCTCTGCGCAGGCTGTTGCTGTTGTTGCTGCTGCAGCTGAGTGACCTGGCTTTCCAGCGCGGATATTTTCTCATTCAGCTTTTTCAACGCCGCTTCCTGAATCAGGATCGCCTGCGCCATGTAGTAAGGCGCGCCAGGCTGGGTCTGAAGATGCTGGTTTATCAGTTGTTCCGCCGCGGCATCCCGCGCCACGGTCTGGCTTTCAGCCTGTTTCAGACGGCTGAACAGCCCTTCGATCAGTTGTTGTTCTTCGCGTTGCATGATGACTCTCCTGTGGCGATGGTTAACAGTATATGTGGGCGCGAGTAAGAAAAGTAAAATCGGGGCGGTAAGCAAATATTGCCAGTTTCATTTCACCCCGGTTTTGCGCCGTTTTTACCGCCCGTTTCGGGGGATGATGCACAAAGTGTGCATGGGTTTCGCCTTGAAAAGATAGAGATTATCGCTGTTAAGGTAACGAAAATGCGTAAATCGTGCCTGATGGGTGGAGGCCATATTCATTTCCAGTTATCATGCGTCGCATTAATCAGCTCACCATGCAGCCGCATCGCGCGGTCAGGCGGAGGAACGGCCCTGATGTCACTACCCATCTTTTTGATTGGCGCTCGCGGTTGCGGCAAAACCACGGTCGGCCACGCGTTGTCGCAGGCGCTGGGCTATGCCTTCACGGATACCGATCACCATCTGCAACTCAGCACGCAGCGCAGCGTGGCGGAGATTGTGGCGGAGGAAGGCTGGGAAGGGTTTCGCGCCCGTGAAACGCAGTCGCTGCAGGCCGTCACCGCACCGCGCACCGTCATCGCCACCGGTGGCGGGATGGTGCTGGCTGAAGAGAATTGCCGCTTTATGCAGGAGCAGGGGCAGGTTATCTGGCTCAGCGCATCGCCGGAGATCCTGGCTGAGCGGCTGGAGAGCGAGCCTGAAGCGGCTCAGCGTCCGACCCTGACCGGGCGGCCCATCGCAGATGAGATGAGTGATGTGCTGCGTGAACGCGCGCATCTCTATCAGGCCGCGGCGCATCATCAGGTGGATGCCATGCAGTCACCTGAACGCGTGGTGGAGGCGATTCTGCTTTCGCTCTCTATGGCACGTGCCAGCTGACCTCAGATTATTCCCGCTTCCGTCCCGCTTCAGACACCATTGTCTATACTGATCCTATGGCAGGCAGCAGCCTGTCCTGTGGAATGTTATTCAGACAAGAGGGACACAGTATGCCGACAAGACCACCCTATCCGCGTGAAGCGAAAATCGTGCCTGTTGAGAAGGGCCCTGAAGGAAAGAAAGTCACGTTTTATGAACTGCGTGCCGATCATCCCAAACCCAATTCGTTAATCAGTGAGCATGAGACGGAAGAAGAAGCGCGTGATGCCAAAGAGCGCTATGAAGACGTCGAAAAAGAGTAAATGCTGATGCTGGCAGGGACGCCGGCCTGTTATCCCGCCGCGACTCGCTCGCCGGGGCAGATCTGACCGCTGCCTGACCTCGCTTTTCATTCATCTCTCTGCTTATTCCATTCTGTTCCTTCACGCCACGCTCCGCTCAGAATTGCTATTAGCTCACCGCGCATCCCGGCGCAACAGATCACAAACGGCCATGATTTCGCGTGACAGATCAGCGGGTTCCCTTCTACACTGCCAGACACACAACATGTGCTCTGGAGAACGGTTATGCTCAACGTAAGTGAGTATTTTGACGGAAAAGTTAAGTCTATCGGTTTTGATAGTGCGAGCACGGGCCGTGCCAGCGTGGGCGTGATGGCGGAAGGTGAATACACCTTCGGAACCGGCCAGCCGGAAGAGATGACCGTGGTCAGCGGGTCGCTTAAGGTGCTGCTGCCTGGCGAAACGGAGTGGAAATGGTTTGAAGCGGGGTCAGTGTTTAACGTGCCCGGCCACAGCGAATTTCATCTGCAGGTTGGTGAACCCAGTGCCTATCTCTGCCGTTACCTGAAAAATTAAAAATAGGGCCGCTCAGCGGCCCTTTTAGTTGGCGGTAAACTGATTCAGGCCGCCATGAATCAGCATCGCGTACAGATAACCCGGCCAGAAGAGAGAAGCGATTCGCCGCCCGAAAACGACGCTGCGTGTTGAAACAGCGCAACGTCAGACCCGTTCACGGTCGCACCTCAGAGATGAGGGGCGTCATTGCACAGATCAGGCTGTCCTGAAGGGGATGTTATCGTCTTGCCGGACTTACCCGATTTTCTATGCGGGCAGGCTCGCAGGGCCAGTGCAGGCACACAGCCCGCACTGAACAGGGATTAACGCTGGGCTTCGCCGCCCAGTGCTTCCACCAGATTGCTGGTCAGAGCCGCCAGTTCGCTGGTCATCAGAATAAAGTCCGCATCAAAGCGCTGCGCAAAATCTTCGCGGTCGATATCGTCGTTCTGGTCGCGCAGCGTATCGCTGAACTTCAGGCGCTTCACCGAACCATCGTCGGCCAGCACGAACTGAATACGCTCCTGCCAGTCGAGGGCCAGTTTGGTCACGACTTTGCCCGCTTCAATGTGGTTGGCGATCTCATCGCACACCAGATCCTGTTTCTTACAGCGGATTACGCCGCCATCTTCCAGCAGGGCTTTCAGCTCCGCTTCATCCATCAGCGCAAAACCGGCGGGCAGATCGCCCGAGCGTACCCATTCGGTCAGGGTCAGCTCAATCGGATTTTCCAGCGTCAGGGGCACAACCGGCAGGGAACCCAGGCTTTTACGCAGCAGCGCCAGCGTATCTTCCGCTTTTTTCGCGCTGGCACAGTCCACCATAATCAGGTTATTAACGGTGTCGATCCACATAAAGGTCTGGCTGAAGCGGCTGAAGGCGCGCGGCAGCAGGCTGTGCAGCACTTCATCTTTCAGCGAATCTTTTTCAGTCTTCTTCAGCTTACGGCTCTGCTCCGCTTCCAGCTTGTCGATTTTCGCTTCCAGCGCCTGTTTCACCACCGGCGAGGGCAGGATTTTCTCTTCTTTGCGGGCGCAGATAACGATCTGACCCTTGTTTTCATGGGTCAGGGCGTCGCTGCGGTTGCCCATCGGCGGGACCCAGCCCATCTTGCTCATATCCTGACTGCCACAGGGTGAAAACGTGAAAGCGTCGAGCTGTTTTTCCATCTCATCTGCGGACAACGGAATGTCACGATTCAGACGATAAACCATCATATTTTTAAACCACAACATCGGGATTCCTTACCGTAGCGCGATCGGGCGCACAAGTCTGCGAGAGTCAGCGCGCATGATAACGAAACATGGGCGTGGTTTCATTGCCTTTCCGGCAGACCCCTTTTACTGTATTTCTCACCTGACTCATCAACGAGGAATTCACCTTGCGTATAGGCATCGATCTCGGCGGCACCAAGACAGAAGTCATCGCGTTGTCGGATAAGGGAGAAGAGCATTTCCGACACCGGGTGAATACCCCGCGTGATGATTATCAGGCAACCGTTCAGACGATTGTCGATCTGGTTATCCTGGCCGAGCAGAAAACCGGCAAAACCGGCACGGTCGGCATCGGGATCCCTGGCTCGCTCTCGCCCTACACAAAACGGGTAAAAAATGCCAACTCGACCTGGCTGAACGGTCAGCCGCTGGATAAGGATCTGGCCCGGATGCTGAACCGGGAGGTGCGCATCGCCAACGACGCCAACTGCCTGGCGGTATCGGAAGCCGTCGACGGGGCCGGGGCTGGCAGATCGGTGGTGTTCGCCGTGATCATCGGCACCGGATCGGGCGCAGGCGTCGCGATCAACGGGGAGTCACGTATCGGGGGCAACGGCAACGCCGGTGAATGGGGCCACAATCCGCTGCCGTGGATGGATGAGGATGAACTGCGCTATCGTCAGGAGGTGCCCTGTTACTGCGGTCAGCAGGGCTGCATAGAAACCTTCGTGTCCGGCACCGGCTTTGGCGTCGACTACCAGCGGCTGAGCGGGGTTCAGCGTAAAGGGGCGGAGATCGTTGCGCTGCTGGCGCAGCAGGATCCGATCGCCGAGCTGGCGATGAGCCGTTATGAGATCCGGCTGGCGAAATCGCTGGCGCATGTGGTGAACCTGATCGATCCCGATATCATCGTGCTGGGTGGTGGCATGAGCAATGTGGATCGTCTCTACCAGACTGTGCCGCTGTTGATGAAAAAGTGGGTTTTTGGCGGCGAGTGTGAAACGCCGGTTTGTAAGGCGCAGCATGGCGACTCCAGTGGCGTGCGCGGTGCGGCATGGCTCTGGCCGCTGAACAGCTGATACCCGGCTTGCTGCAGAGGATCCAGCGCCTGGCTCCAGGCGCTGGATCGTTTATCTCTGTTGCGCTACCCTGGCGTGGCTATTCGCCCACCAGCATACTGTCCTGCGGGGCCCGATCGCGCTGCGTTTTGGTCGCCAGAAAGTAGAGCCAGCCCGCCAGCATAATGGCGACAAATAGCGCGCCAATCACCGGATTAAACCACAGCATCGCCAGCAGGCAGAGCACCGACAACAGCAGGGCGATGCCCGGCACCACCGGATAGCCGGGGGCGCGAAAACTGCGGACCATCTCTGGTGCACTGCGGCGCAGTTTAAACAGGCTCAGCATACTCATGATATACATCACAATGGCGCCAAATACTGCCAGGGTAATCATCGCCGCCGTCAGCGTCATTCCCTGCAGATTAATCACGCCGTCACTGTAGATCGCCGCAATACCTACCACGCCGCCGAGAATAATAGCCCGGTGTGGCGTGCGGAAACGCGACAGTTTTGCCAGCGAAGGGGGCAGATAGCCCGCGCGTGCCAGGGCGAAAAACTGCCGTGAGTAGCCGAGGATGATGCCGTGGAAGCTGGCAATCAGGCCAAACAGGCCGATCCAGACCAGTGTATGCATCCAGGCCGAATGTTCGCCGACAATCATTTTCATCGCCTGCGGCAGCGGATCGTTGATATCGGAGAGTCTGCGCCAGTCACCTGCGCCGCCCGCCAGCAGCATGACGCCAATCGCCAGCACCACCAGCGTCAGAATGCCGCTGATCCAGGCGCGTGGGATGGTCCGCTTCGGATCTTTCGCCTCTTCAGCCGCCATTGCCGCGCCTTCAATGGCGAGGAAAAACCAGATGGCAAAGGGAATCGCAGCAAAGATGCCGGAGAAAGCGGGCAGACCGAAACTGTCGCTGCCTGCCCAGCCATGTGCGGTGAAGTTGGCCAGGCTGAAGCCGGGTGAGACGACGCCCATGAACACCAGCAGCTCCAGCACCGCCAGCACGGTCACCACCAGCTCAAACATCGCGGCCAGCTTCACACCGAGAATATTCAGCGTCATAAACAGCAGATAGGCGCCCACCGCTGCGGTTTTTGGGTTGAGCGCGGGGTACTGCACGTTGAGATAGGCGCCGATAGCCATGGCAATTGCCGGGGGCGCAAAAACAAACTCAATCAGCGTCGCCAGACCGGCGATCAGCCCGCCAGTTTCGCCAAAGGCGCGGCGACTGTAGGCAAAAGGGCCGCCCGCATGGGGAATCGCGGTAGTCAGTTCGGTGAAGCTGAAAATAAAGCAAATATAGAGTGTGGCGATCAGCAGGGTGGTCACCAGAAATCCCAGCGTGCCTGCAACGGCCCAGCCATAGCTCCAGCCAAAGTATTCGCCTGAGATCACCAGGCCAACTGCAATTCCCCACAGATGCAGCGTGCCCAGCGTGGGCTTGAGTCTGTCTGTCATACCGTTATCCCCGTTGTTGTCACTCTTACACGGCGCTACACCGCCATGACGCTAAAGCAGTGATAATGCCGAAGCCCTGTGCGCCGCGACTTGACACGGGCGCAGTGATTTCTGTCCTGCGCGGTCAACTCAGCGGCGGCAACCGGGCCGGCTGCACGCTGCGGTCAACTTTGTCTCTTCTGCAGTCAAGCAGTGATACGTCCGGCGACGCATGCTGAGAAAACGCAAGTGACCAGGAGCCGGAATGATGAGCGCTAAACAATATGACAATCTGACAGATTCCCAACTTACCCTGATGGCACAACAGGCGCTGGCCTGCTATCCCGCTGCGCTGCAGGGCACGCTCAGCCTGCTGTGTCGTTCAGAGAATGCCACTTTTCTGCTGCGGGCCGCTGGCCGGCGTTATGCACTGAGGCTGCACCGCGGCGATTATCATCAGAAAGCGGATATCGTCAGCGAACTGCTGTGGCTCGATGCGCTACGCGAAACCGGCATCATGGTGCCGGAAGCGGTGCCGGACAACACGGGCGAAAAGGTCCTGACGCTACGGCTGCCGGAGGGCGGCGAGCGGTACGTCGTGCTGTTTCACTGGATTGAGGGGGAGATGCCCACCACCGACGTCGATCCCCGCGCGTTTCAGCAGCTCGGGCAGATTACCGCACGGCTGCATCAGCACAGTAAACAGTGGCAGCCGCCTGCGGGTTTCTGCCGCATTATCTGGGATCACGACACCATGACCAGCGCCCGCAGCCACTGGGGACGCTGGCAGGATGCGCCCCATCTCAATCCCGCCGATCACGGCGTGGTAGAAGAGGCCATCGCGCAGGTGGGATCGGCGCTGGCACAGTTTGGCAAAGGATCGGATCGCTACGGTTTGATCCACGCCGATCTTCGGCTGACCAATTTGCTGCTGCACAAAGGAGAGACGCGGGTGATCGACTTTGACGACTGCGGGCTGGGCTGGTATCTGCACGATCTGGCGGCCGCGATCAGTTTTGTTGAGCACCATCCGCGCGCGCCAGAGTGGATCGGGCACTGGATCCGCGGTTATGAGCAGGTGGCGCATATCAGCGATGCGGAGATGGCGCTGCTGCCGGCGCTGCTGATCCAGCGCCGTATCCAGCTCACCGCCTGGGTAGGATCGCATGCGGAAACGGAGATGGCGCGCAGCCTCGGGCCTGAGTGGGCCAGCCACTCGGTGCGCCTCTGCCGCCGTTATCTGGATGGCCGCACGCTGCCGGTCGGCGACTGATGCACCAGCGGTGGGCATGACTGCGCCGCTGCAGTGCCGGTTATCAGGCTTCTGCGCTCACCGGCCCGCCCGCAGGCCGCGTTCAGGGCCGCGGGGACCTGGTATGGAACTTGCTCAAAGATCAGTGAGGGTGATCCACCTGAATCTGACAGAGGCGACCATGAATCCGACACTGATAAAACCCGATGCGTTTGCTGCCTGCTCTGCCGCGACAGGGGCAGGCAATCACGGTGTGCTGGCTGCGGCGGCGACCGGATTAAGCGAGTTTATTCATACGCAGGGTGGCGATGCCGATCGCATCTTCGGCATCAGCGGCATCGATCCGGAACGGCTGGCCAGCCCGACGCTGAGTCTGGGGCTGGTGAACTACTGTCGGGTGCTGGAAGAGGCGGCGCGTCACTCCGGATCTGATAACTTCGGTTTGCACTACGGCAGGCAGTTTAAACCGCAGTCATTAGGCCTGATTGGCTACATCGGTCTCTGTTCGGACACGCTGGAACAGGCGCTGCAAAACGTGGTGGCCGCGTTTCCCTGGCATCAGCATGACACGCTGACCCGGCTGGTGGATAAGGGCGAGTGCTGGCGGCTCGACTATCAGGTGCGGCACGGCGCGATCCTCTCCCGCCGTCAGGATGCAGAGCTGACGCTGGGCATGTTTATGAACCTGATCCGCCACGTCGCGGGCCGCCATTGGGCCCCGCGTGAGGTACATTTTGAGCATCCGCGCCCCGGCCAGTGGCACGATCACGGCAAAGTGTTTGATGCGCCGGTCTGGTTCGATCAGCCGTTTAACTCACTGGTGATCCCAAAGCGCGATCTGCGGCGCGCCATGCCGGAAAGCGATCCGATCCTGTTGATGGTGATGCAGGATGCGATCCGGCGACTCAACCGTGGCACGCCGCCGCAGAGCATGATCGAGCAGGCGCGATCGCAGGTTAACTTGTCGCTGATGCAGGGCGAGCCGGTGCTGGAGGAGGTGGCCGATAAACTCGGCCTGTCGAGCTGGTCACTCCAGCGGCGACTGCGTGAGGAGGGCAGCAGCTTCAGCGCGCTGGTGGACCAGGTGCGCTGCGAAATGGCGACGCACTATCTGCAGCAGAAACAGTTGCCCATCTCGGAGATGGCCCTGCTGCTGGGCTATTCCGAAGTCAGCGCCTTTTCCCGCGCCTTTCGCCGCTGGTTTGGCATCAGTCCGCGTCAGTGGCGGCAGGAGGGATTGGCCAGCTAACCCTAAGGCGCAAAGCCGAACCACGCCGGCTGATCCGGCTGCGGCGGGGGCGGCAGATCGCGGCTCTGTGCCACCAGCTGCCAGGCGCGCAGGCAAAGCGCCTCGTTGCCTTCGGTTTGCGTCACCGCATAACGTCCACTCTGCTGCCACTCCATCCGGACCAGACATTGCTGGCCCGCATAGCGCGCCGCATCGCTGAACTGCCGGTTCAGGATCGGCTGCATCTGATGAGTCCAGTGACAGGATGTGCTGTCAGGGTTCTGAGCGATATCGCAGAGATTTGCCACACTATTCTTTTGTGTGACAGTGCCTTGCTGACAGGCGCTGAGGGTCACGGCAATCATCACCCCAGGCAACATTCTGTTCATTACATTCATTAACGTCATTCAAATGGCCCATTTCCCTTAAAGATCCGGCGGTCTGCTGCGGACAGTCTACAGACCGGCCCGATGAATGCTATGGCATTCCTCCGACTGTCGGCAAAACCGGAATTTACCGCCCCGCAGCGGATGAGGTTTTATTTAATTCATGGATTAGAAATCCAGAAAAAAATATGCCTGTGCGGCACTCTCACTGTTAACCGCGTCGCTGGTCAGCGGCTGTGCCACCAAATCTTCGCAGACTATCCAGGCACCACAACCCGATTAAGGCAACGCCCAGGCGGTCAGCGCGACCACGGGTGCGCCCGCGCCTGTTACCCCTGTGGCAGCTCCAGCTGGCTGTAACCCAGCCCGTTCATTTTGCGGACTTTAATCTGCACCGGAATACGCTCTTTCATCGCCTCGACGTGGCTGATCACCCCGATCGTTTTGCCGCTGGCGTTGAGGGCATCCAGCGCATCCAGTGCGGTGTCCAGCGTCCGGGCATCCAGCGTGCCAAACCCCTCATCAAGAAACAGCGATTCGATGCGCGTTTTATGGCTGACCAGATCGGACAGCGCCAGCGCCAGCGCCAGGCTGACCAGGAAACTTTCGCCACCCGACAGGGTGCGGGTATCGCGCGCCGCATCCGCCTGCCAGGTATCAACCACATCCAGCTCCAGCTGATCCTGGGCCCGGCGCTGCAGCAGATAGCGGCCATGCAGCCGGTCAAGCTGGCGGTTCGCCAGCGCCACCAGGTGATCCAGCGTTAATCCCTGAGCGAAACGCCGGAACTTATCACCGCTGGCGGAGCCAATCAGGTCGTTGAGCAGGCTCCACTGCGCCAGCGCCGCGCCTTCCTGTTCAATCTGCACCATCAGGCTCTGCTGTCGGGCACGAAGGCTGGCATCGCTCTCCAGCTGCTGCTGAATCTGGCCCTGCTGACTGGCGTTGTCGCGCAGGGCCAGCCGTAACTGCTCCAGCTGCTCTGCCAGCGCCGCAGCCGATTCCGGCATCGCGGCGGGTCTGGCCTCCTGATGGGTGGCCAGCCGCTGATCCAGATCCGCCAGACGGGCCTGCTGCTGCTGATAGTGCTGGTCAAGCTGCTGCAGCTGCTGGCGCAGTTGCCGGACCGTCTGCTCATCCAGCAGTGCCGCGCGCAGTTGCCCTTCATCCGCGAAGCCGGCGTGCCCGAGGGCCTGATGCAGGGCAGTGTCCGCCTCCGCTCGCTGTTGACTGAGACGCTGACGCTGCGTTTCCAGTGCCGAGCACTCACCCTGCAGGCGACTGACCTCCGCCTGGGCCTGCTGCAGGGCGGTCAGCTGCTGCGCCAGCTGCTCATCGCACTGCTGAACCTGCGCCTGCAGCTGCTGACGCGCATGCGCGACATCGCGATCGCCAAACAGCGCCTGACGTTGCTGCCGCATCTCACTGAGCTGCGTCTGACTCTGCTGCTGCTGTTGCAGACGGGCCGCGAGCTGCTGCTGTTCCTGCTCCGCCTGCTGCTGCAGGGCGGCGAGCTGAGTTTCCCCTTTAAGCAGTTGCGGCTGGAGGTTAGCGAGCAGTTGCTCACTTTCCTGCCATCGCTGCCAGCGACGCTGCTGCGTTGCCAGCCAGGCTTCACGATCGGCGGCGGCGGGCAGAGTCAGATCGTGGGCGCTGAACTGCTGCGCCAGGCGGCTCTGCAGCGCCTGCCACGCCGCCTGTTCCTGCTGCTGGCGCTGTTGCAGCGCCTCCAGCGACTGCTGCAGGCTGGCCAGCGACTGCTGCGCGAGCTGTTCAGCCTGCTGATGCTGCTGCCAGGCCTGCGCCTGCTGAAGATAGTGATCTTTCGCGGCCTGACGTGCCTGTTCGGCGGCCTCCTGCGCCTGGCGCTGCTGCTCAAGCTGGCTTTCCCGTTCGCTTTGCTGCTGCTGCCACGCGGCCAGCGCCTCGCCATCAGCAACCGGGAAGGTGAGTGCCAGCTCACGGCTCAGCGCCTGCCATTGCTGCTCAAGCCGATCGAGCTGTTGCTGCGTCTGTGCGATCTCCTCGCGCAGGGTCTGCTGCTGCAGCGCGGACTGCTTCAGCTGCTCCCCTCTGGCCGTGCCCGCTTCGCGCAGGGCTTCGGTCTGCTGCTGCAGCATGGCCCGGCGCTGCTGGTTAGCACTTACTTCCAGCGAACGGTAGGCCTCGACAGCGGGATGCGTACAGGAGCCGCAGAGCGGGCAGGGCTGATCGGCAGTGAGGCGGGCGCGATAATCGCTGAGATCGGCGATCTGCTGCTCCAGCGCACAGATTTTTTCAACATCATCCAGCTGCTGCTTTTCGCGTTTCCACGTCTCGCGCAGGGTCTGCAACTCCGCCTCGCTCTGCTGATGTGCTTTTTCCAGTGCGCTCAGGCGCTGCTGGCGCTGGCCGAGCTGCTGGTGCAGTGGCTGCCACTGTGTGGCGAGCAGCAGCAGTTGCTGACGCGCCGGGCGGTTGTGCTGCAGCTGGTTCAGCGCCTCGCGCAGCGCCGCGGGTGGATGCTGCTCCTGAAGCGAAGTCAGTACTTGCTCCGCTTGCGTCAGCGCCGCACGAGCCTGTTGCTCCGCCTGCTGACGCGGCAGCGCCTGCTCTGCCTGCTGCTGTTGCTGCGCCTGCTGCGCGGCGATCTGCTGTTGCTGCTGTTCAGCCTGCTGTGCCAGGCTCGCCAGCGTCGCCTCACGCTGAGCCAGCAGCGCGAAGTTCTCCTGCCAGACGGGCAGGGAGGCGCCCCACTGCGCCAGGTCGGCCAGCTGCAGCCGTAACTGATGCTGTTCAGCCAGCGCCTGCTGCCAGTCGGTGACCTGATGCGTCTGCGCCGCCAGAGTCAGCTGCGTCTGATTCAGATGCTGCTGCTGACGGCTGTTCTCCTGCTGCTGTTCTGAGAGCTGCTGCTGGCGTGTCGCGATCTGCTGATCCAGCGGCAGCACCTGATCGGTCAGCAGACTTTCCTGCTGCTGCTGTTCCTGCAGCGCCTGCTGGCGCGCAGTCTGGATGGCGGCGTAGTGCTGCTGATGCTGCTGCTGCCGTTGCTGCGCCTGCTCTGCGGCCGCCGTGAGCTGCTGACAGCGGCTCTCCGCCTGCTGCTGGTCGCTGTGCAGCGTGTCGCGCTGCTGCAGGATGCCGCGCAGTTTTTCTGCCGGTTCGCTGCGGGCCAGCCGCTGACGGTCACTCTCTGCCGCCTCTGAGGCCGCCTGCGCCTGCTGAACCGCGGCCTGCGCCTGCTCACGTTCCTGCTGAAGCTGCTGCGTCTGCTGCAGCCACTGCTGCTGCTGCTGCGCCTGCTGATAGTGTGTGCTGAGCCGCTGTTCGGCGTCGGTCAGATCGGCAAGCTGCTGCTGTAGCGCCGTACGCGCCTCGTCATCCAGCAGTGCCATCGCGCCCGCTTGAGTGCGCAGCAGATCCAGCCGGGTCTTCGCCTCTTTGTGGCGCTCGTAGATTGCGGTGGAGATCAGGCCGTAAACCTCGGTGCCGGTCAGCTCCTCCAGCAGTTCGGCGCGTTCGCTGGCTTTCGCGTTGAGAAAGGCGGCGAACTGTCCCTGAGAGAGCATCATCGAACGGGTAAAGCGTTCGAAATCGAGTCCGGAAAGGGTTTCGATCAGCTTTAGCTTGTCACCGACTTTATCGGCAACAATCACGTTGTCGGCGCAGCGCGCCAGCTCCACGCGCGGTGCCTGCAGCTTGCCGTCGGCGGTGCCGCGTGCGCGGTTCTGGCTCCAGAAAGCGCGCCAGGCTTCACCTTTAATCTCAAACTCCACTTCGGCCAGGCATTCCGCGCAGTCGCGGGTCATCAGCGCATTCTGGCTCTGGGATATCGCCCCCAGGCGTGGCGTCTGGTGATAGAGCGCCAGGCAGATGGCGTCCAGCAGGGTGGTTTTACCGGCGCCGGTAGCACCGGTAATGGCGAACAGACCGTTGCTGGCAAAGGGTTCGGCACGAAAGTCGATGAACCATTCACCGCGCAGGGCATTGAGGTTTTTAAACCGGAGCGTGAGGATTTTCATTGCGTCTCTTCCATGGCGGCCAGCGTCTGGCGGAACAGGGTGGTCATCTCGTCGATCTGCGTCTCATCCAGCGCCTCATCCAGCGCCAGGCGGCGGGCGAAGACCTCCTCTACCTTCAGCTCATTCAGGGTTTCATTGTCGAGCCGCGCCAGGCTCTGCTGCCGCTGTTCACGACTGCGGCGCAGCAGCAGAACCTCCACCGGCAGCGCGGCGGTCAGGCTCTCGACCTGCCGCTGCAGGTCACTGAGGTACTCCTGGGTGGTGACTTCAATATCGAGCCAGGTGGGCTTCGCCTGCGGAACCGAACTGAAGGCGTTGAGCTGGTCGGCAATCTGCGCCAGCGATCCTTTCAGCATCTGCATCGGCTGCGTCTGTGGCACCACCAGCGGCGTGACAGCGTGCAGGCCGCTGGCCGTCAGCTCCAGCAGAAAGACGCTTTTTTCACTGCCCAGCTCATCAAAACTCAGCGGAATCGGCGAGCCGCTGTAGCGAATATGTTCGCTGCCTGCGACGCGCTGGGCGCGATGGATATGGCCCAGCGCGATATAGTCAGCCGCCGGGAAGGCGCTGGCGGGGAAGGCGTCCAGCGTACCGATATAGATGTCGCGCACCGAATCGCTCTGGCTGACGCCGACGGTGGTGAGATGGCCGGTCGCGATGATCGGCAGCGCATGGCCCAGCGCCTGAGCGGCCGCGAAACGCTGCTGATAGTGATCGGCGATTGCCTCCAGCAGCGAGGTCTGCTTGTCCCGGCCCGACTGGCCCGCCCGGCTGCGCAGGATATCGCGCGGACGCAGATAGGGAATGGCGCACAGCAGCGCGCCCGGTTCGCCCTGGCGGGTCGTGAGCAGCAGCACGTCGTCGTTCTCCTGCGGCGTGGCGATCACCCGGGTATTCAGGCAGGCGAGCAGTTCACGCGACTCATTCAGCGTCGCGACAGAATCGTGGTTGCCCGCCAGCACGACCAGCTGGCAGCCCGTGGGCTGCAGCGCCACCACGAAGCGGTTAAACATCTCGCGGGCATAGCTGGGCGGGGTTCCGGTATCAAACAGATCGCCCGCAATAATCAGCGCATCCACCTGATGCTGTTCAATCTGAATCAGCAGCCAGTCGAGAAACGCCTGATGTTCCGCCGCCCGGCTTTTGTTGTAGAAGAACTGCCCCAGATGCCAGTCCGCAGTATGAATAATGCGCATGATAACTCCCTGCCGTTGTGATTCGCCCGGCGATTATACGGGCTCTGCGGCCAAAGCAAAAAAATGTCGTGGTCCTGTCATAAATGATTTTTCAGGAGGTTACAGGCAGGTTATGTTTTTCATAAAAGTGTCACAAATCTGACGCATAATGGCGCCGCGAATCTCAGTGACAGCCGTCATAATCTGCAGGAGTAATAATGGCTAAGCGCATTCTGGTTGTGGAGGATGAAGCCCCCATCCGCGAAATGTTGTGTTTTGTTCTGGAGCAGAACGACTATCAGCCGATTGAGGCGGAAGATTATGACAGCGCCGTGGGCAAGCTGATTGAACCCTGGCCCGACCTGATTTTACTGGACTGGATGTTACCCGGCGGCAGTGGTATTCAGTTTATCAAACACCTGAAACGTGAAGCGATGACGCGTGATATCCCGGTAATGATGCTCACCGCGCGCGGCGAAGAGGAAGATCGGGTACGCGGGCTGGAAGTCGGCGCCGATGATTACATCACCAAGCCTTTCTCACCGAAAGAGCTGATGGCGCGCATTAAAGCGGTGATGCGGCGTATTTCGCCCATGGCCGTGGAAGAGGTGATTGAAATACAGGGGCTGAGTCTGGATCCCTCCTCACATCGCGTGATGTCTGAAACCACGCCGCTGGAGATGGGCCCCACCGAATATAAGCTGCTGCACTTCTTTATGACCCACCCGGAACGGGTTTACAGCCGTGAACAGCTGCTCAACCATGTCTGGGGAACCAATGTCTATGTGGAAGATCGCACGGTCGATGTTCATATTCGCCGTTTACGTAAAGCGCTGGAACTCTCCGGCCACGATCGCATGGTACAAACCGTTCGTGGAACAGGGTATCGTTTCTCTGCCCGCTACTGAACGGAGCTGTTACCGTGCTGGAACGCCTCTCCTGGAAGAGATTACTCGCTGAACTGCTGCTGGCCTGCCTGCCAGGGCTGCTGCTGGGCCTGCTGTTCGGCGGTCTGCCCTGGTGGTTGCTGCTGAGCGTGCTGACGGTGCTGTTGTGGCATTTTCACAATCTGATGCGGCTGTCGCACTGGCTGTGGCTTGACCGTACCATGACGCCGCCCACCGGGCGTGCCAGCTGGGAGCCGCTGTTTTATGGCCTCTATCAGATGCAGCTGCGTAACCGGCGGCGGCGGCGTGAACTGGGTCATCTGATTAAGCGCTTCCGCAGCGGGGCCGAATCGTTGCCGGATGCGGTGATTCTGACCACCGAAGAGGGAACCATTTTCTGGTGTAATGGACTGGCGCAGCAGCATCTTGGCCTGCGCTGGCCGGAAGATAATGGCCAGAATATTCTCAACCTCCTGCGTTATCCGGAATTCTCCCGCTATCTCCGCCAGCGCGATTTTGACAAACCGCTGACGCTGGTGCTCAACAACAAACTGCACATGGAATTTCGCGTGATGCCTTACAGCGAAGGGCAGTGGCTGCTGGTGGCGCGCGACGTCACGCAGATGCATCAGCTGGAAGGGGCTCGGCGCAACTTCTTCGCCAACGTCAGCCATGAGCTGCGCACACCGCTCACGGTGCTGCAGGGCTATCTTGAAATGATGAATGACGCGGTGATGAGCGAGCCTTCGCGCAGTAAAGCGCTGCACACCATGTCGGAGCAGACGCGACGGATGGACAGTCTGGTTAAGCAGCTGCTGACGCTGTCGCGCATTGAGGCCGCGCCGGCCATCGATCTGAAAGAGAAGGTGGATGTGCCGGTGATGCTGAAACTGCTGCAGCATGAGGCGGCAACGCTGAGCGGCGGGCGGCACGAGATCCGTTTCCATACCGATCCTCATCTTAAGGTGTTTGGCAACGATGAGCAGCTGCGCAGCGCCATCTCCAACCTGGTTTACAACGCCGTCAATCACACGCCAGCGGGCACGCGAATTGATATCAGCTGGCTGCGCAGCAAGCAGGGGGCAACCCTGCGGGTGTGCGACAACGGGCCGGGTATCGCCCCCGAGCATATTCCGCGGCTGACCGAGCGTTTCTATCGCGTCGATCAAGCGCGCTCCCGGGCCACCGGCGGCAGCGGGCTGGGGCTGGCGATTGTGAAACATGCGCTGAGCCACCACAACGCGCGGCTCGACATCACCAGCGTACCGCACAGCGAAACCTGTTTTACTTTTACGCTGCCAGTAAGGTTGATTGTCAGCGGCGTGATGCAGGAGAATGCCGTTCATTAATCGCTGCCGGATCTCCCTGATGCGCTTCCTTCTTTTACTGATTGTGACTCTGCTGCCGGGTCTGGCGGTGGCCCAGCCCGGCGCGCTTGCGGGTAACCTGAGCAGTGTGGGCTCTGATACGCTCGGCTATCTGATGACGCTGTGGAGCGAAGATTTCAGCCGTCAGGTGCCAGGCGTAAACGTGCAGGTACAGGCTTCCGGCTCTTCGACCGCGCCGACCGCGCTGGCGGCGGGGGCGGCGCAGCTCGGTCCGATGAGCCGCCCGATGCAGGCTGATGAACGTCAGGCCTTTGAGGCGCGCTACGGCTATCCGCCGCTGGCCGTACCGGTGGCGATGGATGCGCTGGTGGTGGTCGTCAATCAGCGCAATCCGCTGCAGCAGATTGCGCCGCGTCAGCTTGACGCCATCTTCTCGGTGACGCGCCTGTGTGGCGCGCGCAATGTGCCGCTGCGCTGGGGCGACCTCGGCCTGACCGGGGCGCAGTGGCGCAGCCGCCCCATCCAGCGCTATGGCCGCAACTCTGCCTCGGGCACCTGGGGATTCTTCAAGCAGCAGGCACTCTGCCGGGGCGATTTTCGCAGCGACGTCGCGGAGTTTCCCGGCTCGGCTGCGGTGGTGCAGGCCGTCGCCGGCAATGCACGCAGCATCGGCTACGCCAGTTTCGGCTTTCACCTCAGTGGCGTAAAAATGCTGGCGGTGACCAGTGAGCAGGGGCAGGCAATCGTCCCGGATGCCGACGCCATCCGCAGCGGCCGCTACCCCTGGGCGCGCCCGCTCTATCTCTACGTCAATAAAGCGCCCGGTAAACCGCTGCCGCCGCTGGTGGCGGCCTTCCTGCAGCAGGTGCTTTCGGCGCAGGGACAGCGGCGCGTCAGCGAGGCCGGTTATCTGCCGCTGTCGGAAAGCCAGATCGCCCAGGCACAGGCTTCCCTGAAATAACTCCGAACATGAATTAATTTCATTATCACTGAATTTTCTTCAGTTGCAGCCGCGCCGCGTGCGTGCCACTCTGTGTTCAGACATTTAGCCATCCAGATGGCTATTTATATCAGAATGCAACTATTTCCTGCCGTCATTACCGGCAGGCGAGAAAGGAGTGATCATGCAAAGAGAAACTGCCCCGTTCCGTGCCGACACCGTCGGCAGCTTCCTGCGACCTGTCGCCATTAAACAGGCGCGCGAACAGTTTGCAGCTGGTGAGATCGATGCCGCTGCGCTGCATGAGGTTGAAGATGCGGCAATTCGTGATGTCGTCACGAAACAGCGTGAAAATGGCCTGAAGGTGGTCACAGATGGGGAGTTTCGTCGCGGCTGGTGGCATTTCGACTTCTTCTATGGCCTGCAGGGCGTTGAGCGTTATGAGGCGGAGCAGGGCATTCAGTTCAATGGCGTGCAGACCAAAGCGCATGGCGTGAAAGTGGTCAGCAAACTGGGCTTCCCGGCCGACCACCCGATGCTCGATCATTTCCGCTTCCTGCAGAGCATTGCCGGTGATGCGGTACCGAAAATGACCATTCCCAGCCCCAGCGTGCTGCACTTCCGTGGCGGCCGCAAAGTTATCGACGCGGAGGTTTATCCGGATCTGGCCGACTATTTCAGCGATCTGGCGCAGACCTATAAAGCGGCTATCCAGGCGTTTTATGATGCGGGCTGCCGCTATCTGCAGCTGGATGACACCGTCTGGGCTTACCTCTGTTCTGACGATCAGAAACGCGATATCCGGGCGCGCGGTGACGATCCGGACCAGCTGGCGCAGACTTATGCTCAGGTACTGAACACCGCACTGGAAGATAAACCTGCCGATCTGACCGTCGGCCTGCATGTCTGTCGCGGCAATTTCCGCTCCACCTGGATTTCAGAGGGCGGCTACGGACCGGTAGCGGAGATCCTGTTCGGCAGCGTCAACGTGGATGCTTTCTTCCTGGAGTATGACAACGCCCGCTCCGGCGGCTTCGAGCCACTGCGGTTTATCAGGCCCGGCCATCAGCAGGTGGTGCTGGGACTGATCACCACCAAAGTGGGTGAACTGGAGGATCCGGCGCAGGTGAGAATCCGGCTGGAGGAAGCAGCGCAATATGTCAGTCTGGATCAGATCTGCCTGAGCCCGCAGTGTGGTTTTGCCTCCACGGAAGAGGGCAATAGCCTGAGTGAAGCTGAGCAATGGCAGAAGATCCGTTTAGTGGTCGATATCGCAAAACAGGTCTGGTAAGCCTGTAACGTTGTGCAGACAGGCGCGTAAAACGCGCCTTTTGTGTATCTGAACGGTCATTTATGCGGGGATTTCTCACGCCCTGATGACTTTTCAGGCACATCATCTTGTGTGCCTGCTGCAAAAATTAACGCTATCCTCTGCCTTTTGGAAAAAGGGCGGGATAACCTTCTGGTTTTCCGATCCCGTATTGCCTTTCACCGCTATAAACGTTTTACTTAGCGCCGTTGTCGAACCACCCCTCTGTAAACAGAATAACAGCAGATTAAACCACCTGCGCGCCAGCCCGTGACGGACACAGTGCTCTGACATTGTCAGTCGTTGCGGTTCAGACGCAGCGAGGGGGACAACACGAACTCAACTTCCACCGCAACATCAGTGACAGGCCGTATGACACATCGTTTAACTTCGAAGGACATTCTCGCGCTGGGCTTTATGACATTTGCCCTGTTCGTTGGCGCGGGTAACATCATTTTCCCGCCTATGGTGGGTATTCAGTCTGGTGAACACGTCTGGACTGCCGCACTTGGCTTCCTGCTCACCGCCGTCGGCCTGCCCGTGATGACCGTCATCGCGCTGGCGCGTGTGGGCGGCGGCGTGGATGCGCTCAGCACCCCGATTGGCAAAGTGGCGGGCATCGTACTGGCGACCGTCTGCTATCTGGCTGTCGGCCCGCTGTTTGCCACCCCACGCACCGCCACCGTCTCGTTTGAGATGGGCATTGCGCCGCTGACCGGTGAAGGCCCGCTGCCGCTGTTTATCTACAGCCTGATCTACTTCGTGCTGGTCATTGGCGTGTCGCTCTATCCCGGCAAACTGCTGGATACCGTGGGCCACTTCCTGGCGCCGCTGAAAATCATCGCCCTGACTGTGCTCGGAGTAGCCGCGCTGCTCTGGCCGGCAGGTGGAACCATTACCGCGACCGCCGATTATCAGCGTGCAGCTTTCTCCAGCGGTTTCGTTAATGGCTATCTGACTATGGATACCCTGGGCGCACTGGTCTTCGGCATCGTGATTGTGAACGCGGCCCGTTCACGTGGCGTGGAAAATGCGGCGCTGCTGACCCGCTATACCGTGCTGGCTGGCCTGATCGCCGGTCTGGGCCTGACGCTGGTCTACCTCTGCCTGTTCAAACTGGGCGCAGGCAGTGGCGCACTGGTGGATCAAAACGCCAATGGCGCCGCGATTCTGCACGCTTATGTTCAGCACACCTTCGGCAACATGGGCAGCTTCTTCCTGGCCGCGCTGATCTTCGTCGCCTGTATGGTGACCGCCGTGGGCCTGACCTGTGCCTGTGCGGAATTTTTTGCGCAATACCTGCCATTGTCGTATAAAACGCTGGTGTTTATTCTGGGTCTGTTCTCTATGGTGGTGTCGAACCTCGGCCTGAGCCACCTGATTCAGATCTCTATCCCGGTACTGACGGCGATCTATCCGCCCTGTATCGTGCTGGTTGTGCTGAGTTTCACCCTGAACTGGTGGAACAAAAGCAGCCGGATTATCGCACCGGCGATGCTGGTCAGCCTGCTGTTTGGCATTGTTGATGCGATTAAAACCACCGGGTTTAAAGATATGCTGCCCGCTTTCAGTCAGCATCTGCCGCTGGCCGACCAGGGTCTTGCCTGGCTGCCGCCATCACTGGTGATGCTGCTGATTGCCGCTGTTGTCGACCGGGTAAAGGGACCTGAACAGGTTGCCGTTCACTCGTAACAGAGAGCGCTGATTCTTCTTTAACCACGGGCTTGCCCGTGGTTTTTTCATTTCACAGGTACAGGTTGTTATGCAAGAAACCAATAAGCTCAAACGCGGACTGAGCACGCGCCATATCCGCTTTATGGCACTGGGATCGGCGATTGGCACCGGGCTGTTTTACGGTTCCGCTGATGCGATAAAAATGGCCGGACCGAGCGTGCTGCTCGCCTACATCATCGGCGGGGCCGTGGCTTACATCATCATGCGCGCACTGGGTGAGATGTCGGTGAATAATCCTCAGGCCAGCTCTTTCTCCCGCTACGCCCAGGACTACCTGGGGCCGATGGCGGGCTATATCACCGGCTGGACATACTGTTTCGAAATCCTGATTGTGGCGATAGCGGATGTTACCGCCTTCGGCATCTATATGGGCGTCTGGTTCCCGGAGGTGCCGCACTGGATTTGGGTGCTGAGCGTGGTGCTGATCATCGGCGCGGTCAACCTGATGAGCGTGAAGGTGTTCGGCGAAGTGGAGTTCTGGTTCTCTTTCTTCAAGGTCGCCACCATCATCGTGATGATTCTGGCCGGTTTTGGCATGATCATCTGGGGGATTGGCAATGGCGGTCAGCCGACCGGCATCCACAATCTCTGGAGTAACGGCGGCTTCTTTGCGCACGGCGTGGTGGGTATGCTGCTGTCGCTGCAGATGGTGATGTTTGCCTATGGCGGCATTGAGATTATCGGGATCACCGCCGGTGAAGCGAAAGATCCGGAGAAGTCGATTCCGCGTGCGATTAACTCCGTACCCTGGCGCATCCTGGTGTTCTACGTCGGTACGCTGTTTGTGATTATGTCGATTTATCCGTGGAATCAGGTTGGCACCGCAGGGAGCCCGTTTGTGCTGACCTTCCAGCATCTGGGGATCGCGGCCGCGGCCTCTATCCTCAACTTCGTGGTGCTGACGGCCTCGCTCTCGGCCATTAACAGCGATGTGTTTGGCGTGGGCCGTATGCTGCACGGTATGGCACAGCAGGGCCATGCGCCGAAGATCTTTATGAAAGTCTCTTCGCGCGGCATTCCATGGGTGACGGTGGTGGTGATGATGTTTGCCATGCTGATCGCGGTCTACCTTAACTACCTGATGCCGGAAAAAGTGTTCCTGGTGATCGCCTCCCTGGCAACCTTTGCAACGGTGTGGGTCTGGATCATGATTCTGCTGTCGCAGATAGCGTTTCGCCGCAAAATCGGCAAAGAGGCGGCCAGCAAACTGCACTTCGCTCTGCCTGGCGGCAGCTGGACCGCAGGCGTCGGCGTTGCCTTCCTCTGTTTTATTATTGCGCTGATTGGCTACTTCCCCGACACCCGCATTTCGCTCTATGTGGGGCTGGTGTGGATCCTGCTGCTGCTGGCAGGCTACAGACTGGTGCGTAAGCCTCGTTAATCTTCCGTTCTGCTCTCCCGGCCCCGGGGGAGCAGAACCAATTATTTCCCGCCTCTGCTTTATCCTCTGTTATTTGTGTGATCCCCGGCACAGCATTCCGTTTCGCCGCCGATGCGGCATGTCGCTGAAATAATATTGCGTGGTGTTCTGCGATTTATTTTCGCGACGGCGGGCGGAAGGGGTTATTTCATTAAGCGGTTATTATCACAGACGAAAAATGCGGAGAGCCGGACAGGCGTGATCACGCAACAGCGCGCAGCGGGCGGGCAGTGAACAGCAAGTGTGCGGACATGGAAAATAAAAAACGGCGAAACCAGTCGCCGAAAGAATCAAAGAATTACAGGAAAAAATAATTATAAAGGGATGATTGACGTAACTATCGTAAAACAAAAAAGAGGGGGCTGATAGCCAGCGCGTTTTAAATAAGAAAAGGTCGGAATGGCGTTAATTAACGGTAATTAACATTATTCAGGCCGCCGGAAAGCTTCGGCCTGAATTTGATTAGCCACAGACTCAGGGCAATATAACCGAAACCGGCAGCGTAGCGCGGTTATCCAGGTTTTTGCGCAGCTGATTCAGCGTGGATTGATAAGGGCAGAGCAGGCCCACCTCTGTGACCCTGCAGTCGGGCTGATGCCACTCCTGACGTAACAGCGGATGTTTTTCATCAACCGGCTGCAGCTGACGGATCGCATCCAGACTCTGCGCCTGAAAATAGAGGCGCAAAAACCGTTCGCCGCTGCGGGTGTCGCGCCAGCGCTCCAGCACCAGACTGCTGCCGGGTGGAATGTTGCCGCGTGCATAACCGGCGAGCTGCCAGCTAAAGCCCATCAGGGTGCGTACCATTGCGATATTCGTGTCGTGCCCGACCAGAATGAACCAGCGGGCAGACGAACGTTCATCGGCGATCGTCTCCAGCAGAGCGTTAAGCAGGATTGAGCCGCGACGCTGAGCCAGATAGAGGAGGTCATTGCTGAGATCGTAGTTAGCGGTCAGCAGGGGCAACAGCGCGGTGATCTGCGCGGCGGAAGTGATATGCCCCCAGGCGAGCTGATCGAACGGCAGATTTTCGCTGTAACCCAGCCGCAGCGTCTCCACCATGCTCGCCATCGCGCTCAGCCCATAAACGTAACTGCCGCCGCTGCGGGTCTGTCGGAGCGCCCAGGGCTGATCGAAGAAGGTGCAGGCATTGGCGGGCGGGCAGACGGCGGCTTTCAGCTGCTGAATCGCGGGTTGCAGCTGCTGCTGCAGCTGCGCCAGATCGCCCGCTTTCTGCTGTTTAGCCGCCAGCTCCCGGGCCGGGTCGCCCCGGGTAATTGCCAGTTTTTCACTCTGAAACAGCGGGTCGGCGTCACCCGCCACAGCGTGCACCGGCACGCCGCAGCCGGGAAAGGCGCCGTCAATGAGTGCCGCGCCGGTGGCGCGGGTACGCTGCAGCGGACTGGCACGCACATAGACCTGGGTCGCATCCGGACAGCCTGCTGCCAGCAGACCAAGCTGGCGATAGTGCTCGCCTTCCCAGCGGCCTTTATTGACCACCGCACTGTAGCCATGACCGGTCAGCTCGCCATCGGCCGTGCTCCACTGCGTCCAGGGCTGCTGGCTGGCGGCTTCAATCTCTTTGCGGTTGCCCGGCGTCGGCGGGCGGACACCGTGACGGCTCAGTTCGACCACTTTTTCCAGCTGATACGTCGCCGCCTGAGCCGCCGGAGCTGCCAGCCAGAGAGACGTGAGGATCAGCGCGCAATGGCACAGGGCAGGTCGCTTCATTTACTCATCCAGTGCGCTGTTACCGGTCAGCGCTTTGATCTGGGGATAAAGCGTTGCATTGGCCAGCAGCACCGGGTTACCGTTTTTCAGCCCCCCATTGCCCAGATAATCGTTGGTGACACCGCCCGCTTCGCGCATCAGAACAATGCCCGGCAGGCTATCCCAGGGGTGCATGTGCGCTTCGTAGTAACCAATCAGACGACCGGCCGCCGCCCAGGCACTGGTCAGTGCGCCCGAACCGATGCGGATAAACATGCCGCCCTGAGCGATCAGCCCGTTAATCAGATGCGAAACGCTTTCGCCCGCTGTCCGGCTGGAGTTACTGATGCCGAGCAGCCCCTCATTCAGCTGTGTCGCGCCATGAACCTGCATAGGATGTTCATTGAGCCACGCGCCCTGACCGGCGCGGGCGTGAAACAGCTCCTGATGATTGGGATCGCAGACCACACCGATAACCGGTTCACCCTCACACACGACCGCCAGCGAGACGCACCAGTTTGGCAGTCCGTTGACGAAGCAGGCGGTGCCATCGATCGGATCGACAACCCAGATAAAAGGGGCACCCTGAACCTCGCCGCCGCTCTCTTCACCATAGACGGCATCCTCCGGAAACCGTTCGGCGATTAAGCTCTTAATCAAGGCTTCCACGTTGCGATCGGCCTCGCTGACCACGTCCTGCAAATCCCTTTTGTGTTCCACCACCAGTGTCTGACGCTGCTGATACCAGGATAAGGCCCGGCTGGCCGCCGCACGGGCGATGTCGCAGGCGTAACGGTAACGCGCGTCAATTTCAGAATGCGAAGCGGATGACATCTTTTCCTCTTATGATTTTTTGCCGTATCGAACGGAAGGCGCGCCTGAACAGGCGGTCTGGCTGAGATATTAACTTAACTACTGTTAAGAAAGGCTTCATTAAGCCGCAGATGACGTGTAATGGCAAGATGGGGCGGAAGCGGGCGACGCTTTTTCAGCAGACAAAAGCGGGGCGTCGCCAGCCCGGTAGCAGGGGATCGGGTTTTACAGGGTTTTGTCGGTCGCCTGCGTCATTAAACGCGGATAAAAATCAAAAAACAGCGTTTCCAGCTGATCGTAATGCTGGGTGAAATCGTGGTAAGAGTCGCGCAGCGCCGCCAGACGGGGACGACGGCTGGCCATGCCATGCAGCACCCGCTCCAGCCGTCCGGCCTCGGCATAGTGTTCAAACCAGCGCTCGCGCCACATTACCGCATTAAGGTGCTGAAATTCAGAGGGCGTATCGCGCAGCTGCGGCACGATCTCCTGCTCGGCCGCGGCGGAAAATTGCGCCAGCGTCTGGTCAGGGGTGAACGCCTGCCAGTGGCGGGCCAGAAAGTGGTCCCAGATGACATCCAGAGTGATCGGTGCCACGCGGTACGTTTCCGCCCGGAACAGCTGGCGGGCGGTGCGTACCTCCGGCAGCGCATCGGTCATGACGTCGAGACGACGGTGCATGAGAATGCCGTCTGCGACGGGCGCAGACCAGTGCTGGTGCGGGTTACCCCGGACGAAGTCGGCCATCAGATTGCCGAGTAAGGAGCTGTCGGCCAGCCGGGCCAGATGGAGATGAGCAAGAAAGTTCATGCCGCATTATAAGCTGAACTGCCTTTGCGCAGCCAGTTGTTCAGAATTGGTCGATTTTCCGCTAAACTGTGCCGCCTGTTTTTGCCTGAGAAAGAACATTTCAATGCGTGTCGCCGATTTTGCTTTTGAATTGCCCGAATCCCTGATTGCTCACTATCCCCAGGCGCAGCGCAGCGGCTGTCGTCTGCTGTCGCTTGAGGGTCCCAGCGGTAACCTGTCGCACGGTGTGTTTACCGATGTGCTGGATAAGCTCAATCCAGGTGACCTGCTGGTGTTCAACAATACCCGGGTGATTCCGGCGCGCGTCTTTGGCCGTAAAGCCAGCGGCGGCAAAATCGAGATGCTGGTCGAGCGCATGCTGGACGACAAGCGCGTACTGGCCCACGTGCGCGCCTCAAAAGCGCCGAAACCGGGGGCTGAGCTGCTGCTGGGCGAAGATGAGAGCGTGAAAGCGACCATGGTGGCACGCCACGATGCGCTGTTTGAGATTGCGTTCGATGACGAGCGCGCCGTGCTCGATATCCTTAACAGCGTTGGCCACATGCCGCTGCCACCCTATATCGACCGTCCGGATGAAGAAGCTGACCGCGAACTCTATCAGACCGTCTACAGCGCCCGTCCGGGTGCCGTGGCGGCCCCGACGGCGGGACTGCACTTTGACGAACCGCTGCTGCAGGCGCTGAAAGAGAAGGGCGTCGAAATGGCCTTTGTCACGCTGCATGTCGGCGCGGGCACTTTCCAGCCGGTGCGCGTCGAGACCATCGAAGAGCATCACATGCATGCCGAATATGCCGAAGTGCCGCAGGAGGTCGTCGATGCGGTACTGGCCTGTAAAGCGCGCGGCAACCGGGTCGTTGCCGTTGGCACCACCTCCGTCCGTTCGCTGGAGAGCGCCGCCAAAGCGAGTCAGGATGCCCTGATTGCGCCGTTCTTCGACGATACCCAGATTTTTATCTATCCGGGCTATGAGTATCAGGTGATCGATGCGCTGATCACCAATTTCCACCTGCCCGAATCGACTCTGATTATGCTGGTGTCGGCCTTTGCCGGTTACCAGCACACCATGGCCGCGTACCGCGCAGCCGTGGCTGAGCAGTATCGCTTCTTCAGTTACGGAGACGCGATGTTTATCAGCAAAAATCCGCAGGCGCCGCTGGAAAACGTGGGCGACTGATTTATCAACCGATAGCCGGATTTGCCCTCAGGCGATGAAGGCTATCTGCATCGGACTGTTTCTCCGATGGAGGCTTTGTGAAATTTGAACTTGATACTACAGACGGGCGCGCGCGCCGTGGCCGTCTGATTTTCGATCGCGGCGTGGTGGAAACCCCGGCGTTTATGCCTGTGGGCACCTATGGCACCGTGAAAGGCATGACGCCGGAAGAGGTGCAGGAGACAGGCGCGCAGATCATTCTGGGCAACACCTTCCACCTCTGGCTGCGTCCGGGCCAGGAGATTATGAAACTGCACGGCGACCTGCATGACTTTATGCAGTGGAAAGGGCCGATCCTGACTGACTCCGGCGGTTTCCAGGTCTTCAGCCTGGGCGATATCCGTAAAATCACCGAGGCGGGCGTTCACTTCCGTAACCCGATCAACGGCGATCCGATCTTCCTCGATCCGGAAAAATCGATGGAGATCCAGTATGACCTCGGGTCCGACATCGTGATGATCTTCGATGAGTGTACGCCTTATCCGGCGGACTGGGACTACGCTAAACGCTCGATGGAGATGTCACTGCGCTGGGCGAAACGCAGCCGCGACCGCTTCGACAGCCTGGGCAACAAAAATGCGCTGTTTGGCATTATCCAGGGCTCGGTTTACGAAGATTTACGAGATGTCTCGGTGAAAGGTCTGGTAGAGATTGGCTTTGATGGGTACGCTGTGGGCGGCCTGGCGGTGGGTGAGCCTAAGCAGGATATGCACCGTATTCTTGAGCACGTCTGTCCACAGCTGCCGCAGGATAAACCGCGTTATCTGATGGGGGTCGGTAAGCCGGAAGATCTGGTTGAAGGCGTCCGTCGCGGTGTCGATATGTTTGACTGCGTGATGCCTACCCGCAATGCCCGAAATGGTCATCTGTTTGTGACGGAAGGCGTGGTGAAAATCCGCAACGCCCGCTACAAAGATGACACTGCGCCGCTGGATGCAGAGTGTGATTGTTACACCTGTCGCAATTACAGTCGTGCCTACTTGTATCATCTCGACCGTTGTAACGAAATACTGGGCGCGCGCCTGAATACTATCCACAATTTGCGCTACTACCAGCGTCTGATGGCAGGTTTACGCCAGGCCATCGAAGAGGGTAAATTAGAGCGCTTTGTAACTGAGTTTTACCAACGGACGGGCAAAGAAGTTCCGCCATTAACGTCTGACAATTCATCAATGAGGGAAATTTAATGAGCTTATTCATTTCTGACGCCGTGGCCGCAGCAGGCGCACCGTCTCAGGGAAGTCCGTATTCTCTGGTGATCATGCTGGTGGTGTTTGGTCTGATTTTCTATTTCATGATCCTGCGTCCGCAGCAGAAACGTGCGAAAGAGCACAAGAAGCTGATGGACTCTATTTCCAAGGGTGATGAAGTGCTGACCAGCGGTGGCCTGGTGGGTCGCGTAACAAAAGTCTCTGACACGGGCTACGTAGCGATTGCGCTGAATGACACCAATGAAGTGGTCATTAAACGTGATTTCGTCGCCGCCGTGCTGCCTAAAGGCACTATCAAGGCGCTGTAATTCTTTCTTCCCTAAGGGAACTGCCGTGTTAAATCGTTATCCTTTGTGGAAGTATGTAATGCTGGTCGTCGTGATTCTCGTCGGCCTGCTCTATGCGCTTCCCAACCTGTATGGTGAGGATCCGGCCGTTCAAATCACTGGCGCGCGCGGAAGCGCCGCCAGTGAGCAGACGTTGGATCAAATTCAGTCCGCATTAAAACAAGATAATATCCAGAGCAAATCCGTTGCGCTGGAAAACGGGGCAATCACCGCGCGTTTCGCCAACACGGATGTGCAGTTACGCGCCCGTGAAGCGATCATGAAAGCGCTGGGTGACAACTACGTTGTCGCGCTGAACCTCGCACCCGCAACGCCACGCTGGCTGTCCCTGCTGTCCGCAGAGCCGATGAAGCTCGGTCTTGATCTGCGGGGCGGTGTGCATTTCCTGATGGAAGTGGACATGGACACGGCGCTCAGCAAACTGCAGGAGCAGAATGCCGACACGCTGCGTAGCGACCTGCGCGCCAAAAACATTCCTTACACCAACGTCAACAAAATCGCGAACTACGGCGTGGAAATTCGTTTCCGTGACGCTGCCAGCCGTGATGCCGCGATCTCCTGGCTAAGTTCACGTCATCAGGATCTGGTGATCAACAGCAGCGGCAGTGACGCACTGCGTGCCACTATGAGCGATGCCCGTCTGAGCGAAGCGCGTGAATATGCGGTTCAGCAGAATATTACTATTCTGCGTAACCGTGTGAACCAGCTGGGCGTGGCGGAACCGCTGGTGCAGCGTCAGGGTTCTGATCGCATCGTGGTCGAGCTGCCGGGGATTCAGGATACGGCGCGCGCCAAAGAGATTCTGGGCGCAACCGCAACGCTGGAATTCCGTCTGGTTAACACCAGCGTGGATCCGGGGGCAGCGGCCAGTGGCCGTGTACCGGGCGACTCGGAAGTGAAGAAGATGCGTGATGGTCAGCCGGTCGTGCTCTATAAGCGGGTGATCCTGACCGGTGACCACATCACCGACTCAACCTCCAGCATGGATGAGTACAACCAGCCACAGGTAAACATCTCACTGGATGGTGCGGGCGGTAACATCATGTCGAACTTCACCAAGGACAACATCGGTAAGCCGATGGCGACCCTGTTTGTGGAGTATAAAGACAGCGGTAAAAAAGATGCCAACGGTCGTTCCATTCTGGTGAAGCAGGAAGAGGTGATTAACGTCGCCAATATCCAGTCCCGCCTGGGGAACAGCTTCCGTATCACCGGTATCAGCAACCCGAACGAAGCACGTCAGCTCTCGCTGCTGCTGCGCGCCGGTGCGTTGATTGCGCCGATTCAGATTGTGGAAGAGCGTACTATCGGACCGACCATGGGTCAGCAGAACATTACCCAGGGTCTGGAAGCCTGCCTGTGGGGTCTGCTCGCGTCGATCCTGTTTATGGTGATCTTCTATAAAAAGTTTGGTCTGATTGCGACCAGCGCACTGCTGGTAAACCTGGTGCTGATTGTCGGCATTATGTCCTTGTTGCCAGGTGCGACCCTGACCATGCCAGGTATTGCCGGTATCGTGTTAACGCTGGCGGTAGCGGTGGATGCTAACGTACTGATTAACGAACGTATTAAAGAAGAGCTGCGCAACGGGCGCTCGGTTCAGCAGGCAATTCATGAGGGCTACAAAGGCGCCTTCTCCAGTATTGTCGATGCGAACGTCACGACCCTGATCAAAGTTATTATTCTTTACGCGGTCGGCACCGGTTCGATCAAAGGTTTTGCGATTACCACCGCAATTGGTATCGCGACCTCAATGTTCACCGCGATTATCGGTACCCGTGCCATTGTTAACCTGGTTTACGGTGGCAAACGCATCAACAAGCTGTCTATCTGAGGAGTGCGTTGTGGCACAGGAATATAACATTGAGCAGTTAAACCACGGGCGTAAAGTCGTCGACTTTATGCGCTGGGATAAACTGGCTTTCATCATTTCGGGACTGCTGATCCTGGCGGCGATTGCCATCGTGAGCGTGCGTGGCTTTAACTGGGGCCTCGATTTCACCGGCGGTACGGTGATTGAGATCGCGCTGGAGAAACCCGCCGACCTTGACACGCTGCGCAGTGAGCTGGTGAAAGCAGGCTTTGACGAGCCGCTGGTGCAGAACTTTGGCAGCAGCCGCGACGTGATGGTGCGTATGGCGCCGGTAACCGGCGGTGCCGGCACCGAGTTAGGCAATAAAGTGGTCTCGGTAATTAACCAGACCACCCAGCAGAACGCGACCGTTAAGCGCATCGAGTTCGTTGGCCCGAGCGTGGGCAGCGACCTGGCGCAGGCGGGGGCGATGGCGTTACTGTCTGCACTGATTGCGATTCTGATCTACATCGGTTTTCGCTTTGAGTGGCGTCTGGCACTGGGTACGGTACTGGCGCTGGCGCACGACGTGATTATCACCTGCGGTCTGCTGGTGCTGTTCCGCATTGAAATCGACCTGACCATTGTCGCCTCGCTGATGTCGGTCATTGGTTACTCGCTTAACGATAAAATCGTGGTGTCAGACCGTATTCGTGAAAACTTCCGCAAGATCCGTCGCGGCAGTGCTTACGACATTACTAACGTCTCTCTGACTCAGACGTTAAGCCGTACGCTGATTACCTCGCTGACGACGCTGGCGATGATCCTCATCCTCTTCATCTTTGGCGGTGCGTTGCTGAAAGGCTTCTCACTGACCATGTTGATTGGTGTGACGATTGGTACGATTTCATCTATTTATGTCTCTTCGGCGCTGGCGCTGAAGCTGGGCATGAAGCGTGAACACATGCTGGTTCAGAAGGTGGAGAAAGAGGGCGCCGATCAGCCTTCAATCCTGCCGTAATGAGCATCGCGTAATAAAAAAGGGCAGCCCTGTGGCTGCCCTTTTTTTTTGCATCGCTGACCTAGGGGGTCACGGATGCCGCAGGATGGGTCGGGACGGGGGTGTCTTCGATCACATTGTGTACCCGGACATAACCTAACTGTTCGGGTGTCAGACCGCTGAGCCGCAGCGGGATAGACGCCGAATGCTGTGGCAGCAGTGAGGCCGGCAGCGCAACTGTCTGGCTCAGACTGCCCCTGTTCAGCGGTTTACCGGTTGCCGGATCGCGTTCACCCCAGATGACGGTCGCATGCAGGGCGGGCAAAGGCCGATCGTCCATTGAGCGGACAGAGAGGGTCGCCCGCGAGCCGCTGGCTTCGGCGGTGACCGGCGACAGCGTCAGCCGCAGTATGCCGAAACGGGTCTGAAGCGCCACCGGCGTGTTCGCCTGCGGCACCAGCCACGCACCCTGTTCCGAGTGGCTGTTAAGCTGCCCCTGAATCTCCAGCGCACTGGCCTGCGTGGTCAGATGCTGCATCTGCTGATTCAGCTGAGTGACTTCCTGATGCAGCTCGCTGACCTGCGGGTTACTGGCCGTTGTACTGCAGCCGCTTAGCGTAACCAGCGAAAATGCGACCGGCGCCCAAACCAACCTGTTCATAAGTTATCCTTGTCCGTTATTTGGGAATACGTAAAACCTGACCGGGATAGATTTTATCAGGATGAGAGAGCATCGGTTTGTTCGCCTCGAAAATCTTGTTGTATTCATTGGCGTTACCATACACCTCTTTGGAGATGGCGCTCAGCGTGTCGCCTTTTTTCACGGTATAAAGCTGAGATTCGGCCGCGCTGTCGGTAACAGTAACCTTGTCTTCCACTTTGGTAATACCTGCGACGTTGCCTGCCGCGATCAGGATCTTCTCTTTCAGCTCCTGCGACAGACCATCGCCGGTGACGGTCACGGTGTCACCATTGACCTTTACATCCACTTTGTCACTATCGGGTAAGCCGAGTTTATTGATGTGATCCTGCAGCTTTTTATTCTGGTCATCACCGCCATGCACGGCATCCCATAATTTTTCACCGGCTTCTTTCACAAAGTTAAACAGTCCCATATAACCTCCAGTATGTGAGTGGAAAATTTTTGATGTCGCCTGTAAAGCGTAGTCCGTTTTGCGGCAGACGAAATTCAACGTCGTTTATCCTGCGATGCGAATCCCAGGAAAGGCACGGAAGAGATTTTGTTGATCAGCAGTTCGCGTTACACTATCTGGCCCATCACTCTCGCGTCAGGAAACGTCATGCATTGCCCATTCTGCTCCGCTGTGGACACCAAAGTGATTGATTCTCGTCTGGTTAGTGAAGGATCTTCGGTGCGACGCCGCCGCCAGTGTCTGATGTGTCATGAACGCTTCACGACCTTTGAAGTGGCGGAACTGGTGATGCCCCGCGTGGTGAAAAGTAATGATGTGCGCGAACCCTTCAACGAAGACAAAATGGCCAGCGGGATGATGAAGGCGCTTGAGAAGCGTCCGGTCAGCGCCGACGCGGTTGAGAGCGCCGTTAACCATATTAAAACTCAGCTGCGCGCCACCGGCGAACGAGAGATCCCCAGTAAACTGATTGGCAATCTGGTGATGGATGAGCTGAAGAAGCTCGATAAAGTCGCCTATATTCGCTTCGCTTCGGTTTACCGCAGCTTTGAAGACATTCGTGATTTTGGCGAAGAGATCGCCCGGCTACAGGATTAAACCATGGACGAACGCTATATGGCGCGTGCGCTGGAGCTGGCGCGACGCGGTCGCTTTACCACCATGCCAAACCCCAACGTTGGCTGCGTAATCGTACGGGATGGCGAAGTGGTGGGGGAGGGCTGGCATCAGCGTGCCGGTGAACCTCATGCTGAAGTCCACGCGCTGCGGATGGCGGGTGAAAAAGCGCGTGGCGCCACCGCCTATGTCACACTTGAACCCTGCAGTCATCATGGCCGCACGCCGCCCTGTTGCGATGCGCTGATCGCCGCCGGTGTGAAACGTGTTGTGGCTGCCATGCAGGACCCGAATCCCCAGGTCGCCGGCCGTGGACTGCATCGCCTGTATCAGGCGGGCATCGACGTCAGTCACGGCCTGATGATGGCCGACGCGGAGGCGCTGAACCGCGGCTTCCTTAAGCGGATGCGCACCGGCTTTCCCTGGGTTCAGCTTAAGCTGGGCGCGTCACTGGATGGCCGGACGGCAATGGCCAGTGGTGAAAGCCAGTGGATCACCTCCGCGGCGGCCCGTCGCGATGTGCAGCGACTACGCGCACAAAGCGCTGCGATCCTCAGCAGCAGCGGCACGGTGCTGGCGGATGACCCCGCCCTGACGGTGCGCTGGTCCGAACTGAACGATGACACCCTGGCCCTGCTGGATGAACAGCCACTGCGCCAGCCGGTGCGGGTCATCATCGACAGCCAGAATCGCGTGACGCCACAGCATCGGATTATTTCGCAGCCGGGTGAAACCTGGCTGATGCGCCACCAGCCGGATCAGCAATGCTGGCCAGAGGCGGTAACGCAAATTGCGGTGCCACTGCGCGAGCAGCAGCTGGATCTGGTTGCGATGATGATGCTGCTGGGACAGCGCCAGATCAACAGCGTCTGGGTAGAAGCAGGTGCAACCCTGGCGGGTGCCCTGTTGCAGGCGGGCGTCGTCGATGAGCTAATCGTCTATCTGGCGCCTAAACTGTTAGGCCATGAAGGGCGCGGCCTCTGCCAGCTGCCCGGACTCAGCCAGCTGGCTGACGCACCGGCTTTCCGTTTCAGTGATGTCCGGCAGATTGGTGATGATTTACGCCTGACACTGACACCGCAATAGCATGGTCGGAAAAGCGAGAGCACGCCGCCCAAGAGTATGATAGAATCCGCCCCCCTGCGCGGGGCTAACCAAACCCCTGAAAGGATAAGTATGAAAGTTATCGAAGCTGCTGTTGCAACGCCTGAGGCCCGTGTTGCCATCGTCATTGCGCGTTTTAACAACTTCATTAATGACAGCCTGCTGGATGGCGCAGTTGATGCCCTGAAACGCATTGGCCAGGTCAAAGATGACAATATCACCGTCGTCTGGGTGCCGGGCGCCTATGAATTGCCACTGGCAGCCCGCACGCTGGCTAACGCCGGCAAACACGATGCGATTATCGCACTCGGCACGGTGATTCGTGGTGGCACCGCTCACTTCGAATATGTGGCGGGTGAAGCCAGCTCCGGTATCGCCAGCGTCGCCATGAACAGCGATATTCCTGTCGCGTTTGGCGTGCTGACCACTGAAAGCATCGAGCAGGCCATTGAACGTGCCGGTACCAAAGCGGGTAACAAGGGTGCTGAAGCGGCACTGACTGCGCTCGAAATGATCAACGTATTGAAAGCCATTAAAGCCTGATTTTTGTAAGGGGAATTTTGTGAAACCTGCTGCTCGTCGTCGCGCCCGTGAGTGCGCTGTTCAGGCGCTTTACTCCTGGCAGTTGTCGAATAACGACATTGCCGATGTGGAATACCAGTTTCTGGCGGAACAGGACGTCAAAGACGTCGACATTACCTATTTCCGCGAACTGCTGTCCGGTGTGGCGACCAACAGTGCGTATCTGGATGGACTGATGAAGCCCTACCTGTCGCGTCAGCTTGAAGAGCTGGGCCAGGTAGAAAAAGCGATCCTGCGCATCTCACTGTATGAGCTGAGCAAACGTGATGATGTGCCCTATAAAGTGGCCATCAACGAAGGGATTGAGCTGGCGAAAGTCTTCGGCGCTGAAGACAGTCATAAATTTGTTAACGGCGTGCTGGATAAAGCCGGTCCACAGATTCGACCCCATCGCAAATAAACAAAAAGGCCGGCTTGCCGGCCTTTTTTCATAGAGGGTTAAGCGGAACGTAATTATGTCTTGTGGTGAATTTGAACTCATCGCACGCTACTTCAACCGCAGAACACGCAGCCGCCGTGATGTCGAACTCGGCATCGGTGACGATTGTGCGTTACTTAGCGTGCCGGAAAAACAGACGCTGGCGATCAGCACCGATACCCTGGTCGCGGGCGTGCACTTCTTACGGGATATTCATCCTGCCGATCTGGGGTACAAAGCTCTGGCGGTGAACCTCAGCGATCTTGCCGCGATGGGGGCCGATCCCGCCTGGCTGACGCTGGCCTTAACGCTGCCACAGGTCGATGAAGGCTGGTTGTCCGCCTTCAGCGAAAGCCTGTTCGAACTGCTGGAATATTACGATATGCAGCTGGTCGGCGGTGATACCACGCGTGGGCCGCTGAGCCTGACCCTGGCGATTCACGGCATGGTGCCACAGGGACGTGCGCTTAAGCGTTCCGGTGCGAAACCCGGCGACTGGATCTATGTAACCGGCACGCTGGGCGACAGTGCGGCCGGGCTGGCGCTGCTGCAGCATCACTGCCGCATCAGCGACCCTGTGGTGCATGAGGCGCTGATTAAACGCCATCTGCGCCCGATGCCCCGTATCCTGCAGGGGCAGGCTCTGCGTTCACTCGCCTCGTCAGCGGTGGATATTTCCGACGGCCTGATCTCCGATCTCGGCCATGTGCTGAAAGCCAGCGGCTGTGGGGCACGACTGAATCTGGAGGCGCTGCCGCTGTCGGCGGCGCTGCGCGATCACTTCGACCCTGAGCAGGTGCTGCGCTGGGCGCTGAGTGGCGGCGAAGATTACGAGCTCTGCTTCACGGTGCCGGAAGTGAATCATGGCGCGCTGGATGTGGCGCTGGGTCATCTGGGCGTGCCCTTTACCTGTATCGGGCAGATAGCACCGGCGTCGGAAGGCCTGACGCTGCTGGATAACGGTAAGCCAGCGGCATTCCGCCATAAAGGGTTTGATCACTTTGAGACTAAATAACGACGTGGCGAAAAGCCGCCTGCGGATGGGCAATCCCTGGCATCTGCTGGCAACCGGATTCGGCAGCGGGTTAAGTCCGGTGGTGCCGGGCACCATGGGATCGCTGGCGGCAATCCCCTTCTGGTGGCTGATGACGTTCCTGCCGCAGGATCTCTATTCGCTGGTGGTGCTGGTGGGCATCTGCGTTGGCGTCTATCTGTGCCATCGCACCGCTAAAGACATGGGCGTTCACGATCACGGCAGTATCGTCTGGGATGAGTTTATCGGCATGTGGATTACGCTGATGGCGATTCCGGTCAATAACTGGCAGTGGGTCCTGGGTGGTTTTGTGCTGTTCCGTATTCTCGACATGTGGAAGCCGTGGCCGATTCGCTGGTTTGATCGCAACGTTCACGGTGGCATGGGCATTATGGTTGATGACATTATTGCCGGCGTTATTGCTGCGGCCATGCTCTATGGCATTGGGGTCTGGCTGGCGAGCTGACTGCTAAGCCCGCTTCACGAAGGGTGTGACGCCCGGGCAGGGCGTCAGCTCTGGCATTATTCGAATCCCACCGCCTGATGCGGCTGATAGGCCTCTTCCAGCAGGGCAATCTCCTCGTTACTCAGGATGACCTCTACCGCCTTCACCAGATCTTCAAACTGCTCCGCACGGGATGCGCCGATAATGGGTGCGGTGACGGCAGGCTTGCTCAGCAGCCAGGCGAGCGCCACCTGCGCCCGGGTGACGCCTTTGCTTTCCGCCACCTGCGCCAGTCGCTCAGCGATTGCCGCATCGTTCGCTTCCGTATTGTCATAGAGCTTCGCCATCACCTGATCCGAGGCGGAACGCGCGGTATTTTCACCCCACGGGCGGGTCAGCTTACCGCGCGCCAGTGGGCTCCACGGCAATACGGCAATCTGCTCTTTCAGGCAGAGCGGATGCATTTCACGCTCCTCTTCGCGCTGAATCAGGTTGTATTGATCCTGCATAGTGACAAAGCGGTGCCAGCCCTGTTCTGACTGCATCTGCAGAGCGCGGGCAAACTGGCTGGCATGCATTGAAGAGGCACCGATATAGCGGGCTTTGCCAGACTGTACGACATCATTCAGGGCTTCCAGCGTCTCTTCCAGCGGCGTCTCATAATCCCAGCGGTGGATCTGCAGCAGATCGACATACTCCATGCCGAGACGCTGCAGGCTGTCATCGATCGATTGCAGGATATTGTTGCGCGACAGGCCCTGAGAGAGATTGCTCAGCGGAAAATAGACTTTCGTGGCCACCACGATCTCTTCACGGCGGGCAAAATCTTTCAGCGCGCGGCCCAGAATCTCTTCACTGCTGCCATCGGAGTAGCTGTTAGCGGTGTCGAAAAAGTTGATGCCTGCGTCCAGTGCCTGCTGAATCAGCGGACGACTGCTCGCTTCCGGCAGCGTCCAGGCGTGATTGCCGCGCGTGGGCTCGCCATAGGTCATACAGCCCAGACAAAGACGGGAAACCTGCAGATCGGTGGTACCCAGTTGAATCATTTTCATGGTGGAGGCTCCTGCGAAAGTGCAAAGGTTTTAGCATAGCAGGGCGTTGCGCTCCCGGGAGGGAGCGCAGAGAGGGAGAACGTTACTGTGCCAGCCAGCGGGCGATCTGCTGCTGAATGCCCTCCGCGTCCAGCTGATAGTCATGACGTATTTCATCCTGCGTACCCTGCGGAATGAATTCATCGGGCAGACCGATGTTCAGCACCGGCACAGCCAGGCGTTTCGCCATGACAAATTCATTAACGCCACTGCCGGCACCGCCTTTGATCGCGCCTTCCTCCAGCGTGATCAGCGAGTCGTGCGAGGCGGCCAGCTCGGTGATCAGAGCTTCATCCAGCGGCTTCACAAAGCGCATATCGACCAGCGTGGCGTTCAGTGCGTCGGCAGTGGCGGCGGCTTCCGGCAGCAGCGTGCCGAAGTTCAGGATCGCCAGCTTTTCACCCTGACGTTTCACTACGGCTTTACCCAGCGGCAGGCTCTGCAGCGGCGCCAGCGGCGTGCCGACACCGGTACCACGCGGATAGCGCACGGCGCTGGGGCCATCCTGATAGTGATAGCCGGTATACAGCATCTGGCGGCACTCGTTTTCATCGCTCGGGGTCATGATCACCATATCCGGCACACAGCGCAGATAGGCGAGGTCAAAGGCGCCCTGATGGGTCTGACCATCCGCGCCGACAATACCACCGCGATCGATAGCAAACAGGACCGGCAGTTTCTGGATAGCGACGTCATGAATCAGCTGATCGTAGGCGCGCTGCAGGAAGGTAGAGTAGATGGCAACAATGGGTTTGTAGCCGCCAATCGCCATACCCGCCGCAAAGGTGACCGCATGCTGTTCGGCAATCGCCACATCAAAATATTGTTGCGGGAATTTACGTGAAAAGGCCACCATGCCGGAGCCTTCGCGCATCGCCGGGGTGATCGCCATCAGCTTCGGATCATCTGCGGCCATCTCGCACAGCCAGTTACCGAAGACTTTCGAGTAGCTCGGCAGACCCTCTGCGCTTTTAGGCAGTTCGCCAATGGCCGGGTCGAATTTAGGCACCGCGTGCCAGGCAATCGGATCTTCCTCGGCTGGCGCGTAGCCTTTGCCTTTTTTGGTCATAATATGCAGGAACTGCGGCCCTTTGAGGTTGCGCATGTTGCTCAGCGTATTGACCAGTGTCAGGACATCATGACCGTCAACCGGACCGATGTAATTAAAGCCCAGCTCTTCAAACAGCGTTCCCGGTACGACCATCCCCTTGAGGTGCTCTTCGGTGCGCCTCACCAGTTCTTTGATTGGCGGCAGGCTGGTCAGCACCCGCTTGCTGCCTTCACGCAGGCGGGAATAAGTTTTGCCCGACAGAATCTGCGCCAGGCGGTTGTTCAGCGCGCCGACGTTTTCGGAGATCGACATTTCGTTGTCGTTAAGGATCACCAGCATATCTGGCTTGATATCGCCAGCGTGGTTCATCGCCTCAAACGCCATGCCTGCGGTGATCGCGCCGTCGCCGATAATACAGGCGGTGCGGCGGCCCTGACCTTCACGTTCAGCCGCGGCCGCCATGCCCAGACCGGCACTGATGGAGGTGGAGGAGTGACCAACGCTCAGCACGTCATATTCACTTTCGCCACGCCACGGAAACGGGTGTACGCCATTTTTCTGACGGATGGTGCCGATGCGATCGCGGCGACCCGTCAGAATTTTATGGGGATAAGCCTGATGACCCACATCCCAGACCAGATGATCAAAGGGGGTGTTATAGACATAATGCAGCGCGACCGTCAGTTCGACTACGCCCAGACCCGACGCAAAATGGCCGCTGGAGCGGCTCACGCTGTCTAACAGATACTGACGCAGTTCATCACACAGCGCAGGCAACTTCTCTTTGGGCAGGGCGCGCAGCTCCTGAACCGTGTTTGCCAGCGCCAGTGTCGGGTATTTAGCAATATCAAAACTCATCAGAGACTCATTATGGAAGTTATTTGTCGCGTTCAATTATGAAGCTCGCCAGCGCCTGCAGTGCTGTGGTGTTATAGGAGTGCGCAGCGAGCATTTCTAAAGCATCAAGAGCTTCCTGATACAAATCCCGCGCTTTGGCACGGGCATTTTCAAGGCCTAACAATGAAGGATAGGTGCTTTTTCCCAGATGCTCATCGGCACCCTGGCGTTTTCCGATCACTGCCGTGTCACCCACTACATCCAGAATATCGTCCTGCACCTGAAAGGCGAGACCGATCGCTGCGGCATAGCGGTCCAGCAGCGGCAGCACGTCACGGCCCGCATCGCCGGCCGCCAGGGCACCCAGACGCACGGCGGAACGGATCAGGGCGCCGGTTTTATGACGATGGATCTGCTCAAGCTGGTCGAGATCGACCTGTTTGCCTTCTGCGGCTAAATCCAGTGCCTGTCCGCCACACATCCCGGCAACGCCACTGGCGTGTGCCAGTTCGGAAAGCATCTTCAGACGATATTCCGCGCTGACACCAGGCATCGCTTCATCAGCCAGAATAGAAAAGGCCAGCGTCTGCAGAGCGTCGCCAGCCAGAATCGCGGTGTCTTCGCCATATTTAATGTGACAGGTTGGCTGCCCGCGACGCAATGCATCATCATCCATCGCAGGGAGATCGTCGTGGATCAGAGAGTACGCATGAATGCATTCAACCGCGGCGGCAGGCGCATCCAGACTCGCCGGATCGGCGTGGAGCATTTCGCCGGTAGCGTAGACCAGAAAAGGACGCAGGCGTTTACCGCCTAATAATGCCCCATAATGCATGGCATTCACCAGAGGAGAACTCTGAAAAGGAAGTGGCTCTATAAAACGCGTCAGCGCAGCGTTAACCTGCTGCTGACGATCGTCGAGTAAGCGGGCAAAATCCATTAGTTGTTTTCCGGCGTGAAAGCAGTGAGGTCGGCGTCTTTATCTTCGTTCAGCAGAATACGAACGCGCTGTTCAGCCTGCTGCAGCGTCTGCTGACCGGTACGCGCCAGCTGTACGCCGCGCTCAAACTCATTCAGGGCTTCTTCCAGCGGCAATTCACCACTTTCCAGACGGCTGACAATCTGCTCCAGCTGCTGCAATGACGTTTCAAAGCTGGCTGGCTGTTCGGCTTTTTTCGGCATATTTCGTGTCGACTCACGGTTGGGACATTATCTCGCAATCGGTCATGGTAGCTGAGAGCCTATGATTAGCAAAATAATCAATGCGGCGGCTGATGAAGAAGCAGTCACCTGACAAAGGTGATATACTCCCGCGCCTCGGATGCGGTTGCGCCTTGCAGCCCGCAATTTTGTGATTTTACCAGCTAAGTGCTGCCTGTTTTAGCACTTATTTGCCCAACGAAGCTGTGTCGCCATGAAGTTTATCATCAAGTTATTTCCAGAAATCACCATCAAGAGTCAGTCGGTGCGTTTGCGCTTTATCAAGATTCTTGCCAGCAATATTCGTAATGTCCTGAAAACCGTGAGCGACGACATCGCCGTTGTGCGTTTCTGGGATCACATTGAAGTGCGGTCAAAAAATCCGGCACTGCGGGACATTATTCCCGATGAGCTGACGCGCATTCCGGGGATCCATCACGTTTTAGCGGTCGAAGATCGTGAGTACAACGATGTCCATCACATCTTTGAACAGACGCTGGCGCAGTATCGCGACAGTCTCGAAGGAAAAAGCTTCGCCGTACGTGTAAAACGTCGTGGTAAGCATAGCTTCAGTTCGCAGGATGTGGAGCGTTATGTCGGCGGCGGCCTGAATCAGCACATTGAAAGTGCCCGCGTGCAGCTTAAAAATCCGGACGTGACGGTGCATCTTGAGATTGATGAGAACCGACTGACGCTGGTGACCGCGCGCTATGAAGGCCTGGGCGGTTTCCCGATCGGCACGCAGGAAGATGTGCTGTCGCTGATTTCCGGTGGTTTTGACTCCGGCGTCTCCAGCTACATGCTGTTGCGTCGTGGCAGTCGCGTGCACTACTGCTTCTTTAACCTGGGCGGCGCGGCGCATGAGATTGGTGTCCGTCAGGTGGCGCACTACCTGTGGAATCGTTTTGGCCGTTCACACCGCGTGCGTTTCGTGGCGATCAATTTCGAGCCAGTGGTAGGCGAGATTCTGGAAAAGGTGGATGACGGCCAGATGGGCGTAGTGCTGAAGCGCATGATGGTCCGTGCCGCCTCGACGATTGCAGAACGCTACGGTGTGCAGGCGCTGGTCACCGGTGAAGCGGTCGGTCAGGTGTCGAGCCAGACGCTGACCAACCTGCGCCTGATTGATAATGCGTCCGATACGCTGATTCTGCGTCCCCTGATTTCACACGATAAAGAACACATCATCAAAGTTGCCCGCGAGATCGGCACCGAAGATTTTGCCAGCACCATGCCGGAATATTGTGGCGTGATTTCGAAAAGCCCGACGGTGAAAGCGGTTAAAGCGAAGATTGAGGCCGAAGAGCAGAATTTCGACTTCACCATTCTGGATCGGGTGGTGGAAGAGGCGACCAACGTCGATATCCGTACTATCGCCGAGCAGACCGAAGAGGAAGTGGCAGAGGTAGAAACCGTCGCCCTGCTGAGTGAAAACGATGTGGTGCTGGATATCCGCGCCATTGATGAACAGGAAGAGAATCCGCTGACGCTGAACGCCACGGAAGTGAAGTCGCTGCCGTTCTATAAACTCAGCACCCAGTTTGGCAATCTCGACCAGAACCGCACCTGGCTGCTCTACTGCGATCGCGGTGTGATGAGCCGTCTGCAGGCGCTCTACCTGCATGAGCAGGGCTTTAAGAACGTCAAAGTCTACCGTCCGTAAAGCCATTGTGTGTTGCCAGTCAGGCCTGCTCAGGGCTGACTGGCGTTAACGAAACGGCCTGTTTTAAGCCTGATAGTCGTAAATGCCGGGGGCCAGCACCAGCTGTGCCGCAACGTCGCGCGCCTTCTCTTTTCCCACCAACAGATCGACAAGCTTCAGCGCAAAATCTATCGCCGTGCCCGGCCCCTGGCTGGTCAGCAGATTGACGCGGGGATCCCAGACGACCCGACGCTCCATCCACTGCTCAGCCGGGATAGTCTCTTTTAAGCCGGGAAAGCCGGTCATGTTGCCGATGGGGAAAAGCGCATGCGGGATCAGTACCGTGCCCGTCGCTGCGCAGATCGCGGCGACGATTTTCTCATTGAGGTGAAACTGACGGACTGTTTCGACCAGCAACGGACTGTCGCGAAAGGTTTCCGCTCCTTTGAGGCCACCGGGCAGGACAATCGCGGCGAAATCGTTGTCGGCGACGTTGACAAGCGTGACGTCAGCCAGCAGACGCACACCGCGTGAGCAGACGATCTCCCGGCTGCCATCGCTTTCGACGCTGGCGGTGACGACCCTGAGTCCTGCCCGAACCAGCAGATCGATGGTGGTGACGGCTTCGGTTTCTTCACTGCCATGTGCCAGGCAGACCAGCACCGATGCGTTCGCGCTCATAATGAGACTCCTTGCGTTTAATCATGTCATACAGACGGCTGTTCTCCGTCAGCACCAGACCATGCGTCCGGGCGCGGCGCAGCAGAAAACCGCTGATATAATCGATTTCGGTGAGCCGCTGGGCCCGGACGTCCTGCAGCATTGATGAGGTATTGGCTGCAGTGCTTTCAATCACATCGAAGATAATGTCCTGCAGACTTTCGCTGGCGATGCTCTGACCTTCACGCTCCATCACCCAGCTGATCTCTTCGCAGAGTTGCGCAATCTGTGCCGGATAAGCGCGCAGGGCGCCATTCTGACAATCATATTCAACACTCAGCGGATTGACGACGCAGTTAACGGCCAGCTTACGCCAGCAGGCCGCCCGGATATTATCGTGCCAGGCCACGTCGGGCAGGGCAGGGTGCAGGATATCGGCAAGGTCGCTGTAGGCTGCACTCTTGCGGTTACCGGGGCCGATGTGGGTGATGCCGCTGGCAATATGTTTAATGACGGTACCATCGCGCATGGCGGCATGGGTCGTGACGCCGCGCAGCAGAGGCTGTGTCAGTCCTTTCAGCTCCTCCAGCGTGCCCATGCCATTGTGCAGCAGCAGTACCGGACAGTCCTCTGGCAGCACACTTTCCAGGTTTTTGACGGCGGGAGAAACCTGCGGCGCTTTGAGCGTGACCAGCAGAAGCTGACTTTCCGAAAGAAACAGCGGATCGTTGGCAATAAATGTGCGATTCGAGATATTGCCCTGTGGGTCGATCACGTTCGCCGAGCAGTAAGGCTGCGGCACCCGCAACCATCCCTGCACTTCATGTCCCTGGCGGGCAAGCGCGGTCAGCCAGACCTGACCCAGCGCCCCGCAACCTAACACGGTAATTTTCATACTGCCTCCCGCTGGCGGGCTATCCATCTGTTATTTGCTGTCACACTCTTATTATAGCGTTGTGTGCAGCCTGATTTTATTTAGCACCTCAAGACGCGTATTATGCATGTCACTTTAGCGTCAGGAGAAGAAGAGATGCCATCTTTCGATATCGTTTCAGAAGTCGATCTGCAGGAAATTCGCAATGCGGTGGAGAATGCTAACCGTGAAGTGTCGACCCGCTTCGATTTCCGTAACGTGAGCGCCGAGTTTGAGCTCAACGAAAAGAATGAAACCATTAAAATCACCAGCGAATCCGATTTTCAGGTTAAGCAGCTGGTCGATATTCTGCGTGAGAAACTACTGAAGCGCGGCATTGAAGGCGGTGCTTTAGACGTGCCGGAAGAGATTGAACACAGCGGTAAGAGCTGGACGGTTGAGGCAAAACTGAAAAAGGGCATTGAAAGCGACGTCGCGAAGAAGCTGGTAAAGCTGATCAAAGACAGCAAGCTGAAAGTGCAGACGCAGATCCAGGGCGAAGCCCTGCGTGTGACCGGAAAAGCGCGTGACGATTTGCAGAGTGCGATGGCGATCGTGCGCGGCAGCAATCTGGGGCAGCCGTTCCAGTTTAAAAACTTCCGCGACTAAGCGGGGCAGGCTGGGTATTCTCAGCATGAAGACTGCGATGAAAAACCCGGCTTATGCCGGGTTTTTTGTTGTTAGTGGGGCAACAGACTAAAAGGTATTTAGCGTAAGGCGCTGGCTATGAGTAAGGACGTCTGCAGGCACGCGTTCAGGCTCAGGAAGCCTGTACCTTTCGCAAAGACGCAAAAGCGCCATCCGGGGCTGGCTTCGCGCGGGCATGGCGGGCGGCTTTTGCGTCTTTCCAGTCTGACCTTTGCTGATCAAGCTAAGATCCCTCAGCGGGACTGGTCAGAAGCGGGACCAGGTAACTTTTCAGCAACTCCCCAGCAACGCTTCCAGCTCAGGACGGCTGGTAACTTTACTGTCGATTTTGATGTAGGCGCTTTTCTCTTCCGGCACGATAAATACGGAGTTAACGCCTTTCTGCGCTTTCAGGCGCTGCTCCAGATTCGGCAACGCCAGTGCCGCATCACTCAGCACAATGCGCAGGCTGCTGACATAAGGCGGCTCCTGCATCGTCATGCTGACAAACAGCCAGGCTGCCGCCACCATCGCGCCAACCAGGAAGACGGTCTGCGCATCGAAATGCCCAAATACCCAGCCGCCCATGCTGCCGCCCACCGCGACGCCCAGGAACTGGCTGGTGGAGTAAATGCCCATCGCCGTGCCTTTATAACCGGCAGGTGACTCTTTACTGATCAGCGAAGGGAGAATGGCTTCCATCAGGTTAAAGGCGAAGAAGAAGAGCTGAACACCCAGCACTAAAGTCCAGAAATGTCCCTCAGCACCCCACAGCACGATCTCAGCAATCACAATCATCCCGACGCAGCCGACAAAGACGCGCTTCATCCGGCGTTTCACTTCGGCATAGATGATGAACGGCACCACACCCGCAAAGGCGATCAGCATGGTGGTGAGATAGACCTTCCAGTGTTCGGGGGCCGGAAAGCCCGCCTGCTCAAACTGACCCGGCAGAGCCACAAAGCTCGACATCAGCAGGACATGAAGGCAGAAAATGCCGAAATTCAGCTTCACCAGACGCGGATTGGCCAGCACTTTGCGGAAGCTGCCTTTGACCATGCCCGATTCGCGGTTCAGCACATGATGTGAGGCAGAGGGCACCACCAGCAGCGTAATCAGGATACCCAGTGAAGCCAGGATCGCAATCATCCAGAAGAGCGCATGCAGACCCAGCGCGTGGGTCACAATCGGGCCGACAACCATGGCAATCGCGAACGTAATGCCAAAACTGATGCCGATAAACGCCATCGCTTTAGTGCGGTTCTGTTCGCGGGTTAAATCGGACAGGAGCGCCATGACAGCCGCGGCAATCGCTCCTGAGCCCTGTAGCGCACGGCCCAGAATGATGCCCCAGATAGAGTCGGTGCTGGCAGCGATCACGCTGCCCAGTACAAACAGCAACAGCCCGCCAACGATCAGCGGCTTACGCCCGATGCGATCGGAGAGCAGACCAAAAGGGATCTGAAATATGGCCTGAGCAAGGCCATAAATACCAATTGCCAGTCCAATCAGGGCTTCACTCGCACCCTGTAATGCCATGCCATAAGTGGTCAGTACCGGCAGGACCATAAACATTCCCAGCATCCGCAGGGAAAAGACCGTACCGAGGCCCCATGTGGCACGCAGCTCCACCGGAGTCATTTTATTATCGTTCATTCCAACCTCTGTTAATGTGCTGCATTTATTCTAGGGGGCGGGGCAGGGCGGGTAAAACAATAGTTTTTAAGCAGTGGTAACAAAAAGAAAGGGCGCGAAAATCGCGCCCTTTTCATGTCATTTTGGTGTCGGTTACCAGACGTAAGTCAGCAGGTCCTTCGACACGGGTGCCATCGAATCGACCGACATCATCACGCTCAGTGCGGTGATGGTGACGATTGAGAAGACAAACAGTTTACGCGCCCAGACACGGTCATCTGCCGTTTTATAACCCGACAATGCCATGCCCAGCCACCAGACGCTGACCGCAGCGGCCACCACCAGATATTTGTAGCCCGCGTAACCGCCCAGCGTCAGCATCAGCGTGGCAATCATAAACGCCAGGATATAGAGCGTAATATGATTTTTAGCCACGGAGATACCTTTCACCACCGGCAGAACCGGGATGTTCGCTGCCTGGTAATCTTTAAAGCGGAAGATAGCAATCGCGTACGAATGCGGCATCTGCCACAGGCTAAAGATAGCCAGCAGGATTAACGCGCCTGCATCAAACTGGTTGGAGACGGCGCAGTAGCCGATAACCGGCGGCGCAGCACCCGACAGACTGCCAATCAGCGTGCCGTAAACGGAGTGACGCTTCATGTAGAGGCTGTAAATACCCACGTAAACCACGAAGCCCATCACCGCCAGCCACATGGCCAGCGGATTAGCACCGAAGTAGAGCAACGCAAAGCCAGCAATACCCAACACAGTGGCGTAAACCAGGCTTACCTTCGCGGAGATGAGGCCTTTTACCAGCACCCGATTCCTGGTTCTCTCCATCTTGATGTCGATGTCGCGGTCGATCACGTTGTTGAAAACACAACCGGATGCAACCACCAGTGACACGCCCACCAGGGTGATGAGAAACAGGGCGTAATCCGTGTTGCCTTTAGAGGCCAACAGGAATCCGCCGATCACAGAAATTAAATTCCCGAAAATAATTCCTGGTTTTGTAACTTGCAGGTATTGCTTAAACATTACGTGTGACTCTTTAGTGAGGCATCATGTTGTAGTTGAGGTTCCACATGATCCACAGTGAGCCTACTACGACAATCAGGATGATGATGGCCGAGAAGACAATGGCTACCATGTTCCAGCCACCCTCAGATTTGCTGTCTAAGTGCAGGAAGTAAACCAGGTGCACAAGCACCTGAATCACCGCACACACCAGGACAACACCAAGGATCGTACCGTGAGATGCACTGCCATCCATTACCATCCAGAACGGGATTGCCGTCAGGATGATAGAGAGGATGAAGCCGATCATGTAGGACTTCACGCTACCGTGTGAAGCGCCATGTTCGTTAACAGAATGACTCATTACATGGCTCCCATCAGGTAAACAACGGTGAAGACGCAAATCCAGACCACGTCCAGGAAGTGCCAGAACAGGCTCAGACACATGATACGGGTGCGGTTAGTCGCGTTCAGGCCACGTTTAGAAATCTGGAACATCAGCACCAGCATCCAGATCAGACCCGAGGTCACGTGCAGACCGTGGGTACCGACCAGCGTAAAGAAGCCAGACAGGAAGCCACTGCGATCCGGACCAAAGCCTTCCGCAATCAGGTGATGGAATTCATAGATTTCCATGCCGATGAAGCCCAGACCAAACAGGAAGGTCAGCGCCAGCCAGCCGATAACGGCACCTTTTTGCTCCTTGTTCATGGAGATAACAGCCATGCCGTACGTGATGGAGCTCAGCAGCAGCAGGGCGGTTTCTACCAGAACAAACGGCAGCTCAAAGATATCTTTACCTGCCGGGCCACCGGCAGTGTTGTTGACCATGACGGCATAGGTCGCAAACAGGGTTGCGAAGATAATGCAGTCACTCATCAGGTAGATCCAGAAGCCAAAGACTTTATTGGCTCCTGCATCGTGATGCCCATGCTCCGCATGGGCGTCGTGGTGATGTTTAATCAGAGTTTCAGTTGACATTATTTCAGACCTGCTTTGCTGATTTCGTCAAAGTGCTGGTTTTCAATCTTCTGAATTTCAGCAACCGGAACGTAGTAATCCACGTCTTCGTCGAAGCTCTTCACGATCCAGGTAACGATCATGCCGAGGAATGAAAGACCCGCCATCCACCAGATATGCCAGATCAGCGCGAAACCCATTACCGTTGCGAATGCGCAAATGACGATAGCGGCACCGCTGTTTTTCGGCATATGAATCTCTTCATACGATGCCGGCTGTTTGTACGCTTCGCCTTTCTCTTTCATTTCCCAGAAAGCGTCGCGCTCATGCACGTGTGGGATAACAGCAAAGTTATAGAACGGTGGTGGTGAAGAGGTTGCCCACTCCAGCGTACGTCCGCCCCACGGGTCACCGGTCAGATCACGGTTCTGATGACGGTCGCGGACCGAAACATAGAACATGGTCAGCTGGCACAGGATACCCAGTGCAATCAGACCTGCACCGACCGCAGCAACCACCAGCAGAGAGTGGAACTGTGGATCGATATCCTGGCTCAGACGACGGGTCATCCCCATGAAGCCCAGTGCGTACAGCGGCATAAAGGCAACGAAGAAGCCGATAATCCAGAACCAGAATGCGCGCTTGCCCCAGGTTTCGTTCAGGGTAAAGCCGAAGGCTTTCGGGAACCAGTAGGTCACGCCCGCCATACAACCGAAGACCACACCACCGATAATAACGTTATGGAAGTGCGCAATCAGGAACAGGCTGTTGTGCAGAATAAAGTCAGCACCCGGAACGGCCAGCAGAACACCGGTCATACCCCCGACAGAGAAGGTTACCAGGAAGCCAACGGTCCACAGCATGGCAGAGTGCATCTGAATGCGGCCCTGGTACATGGTGAACAGCCAGTTAAAGATTTTAACCCCGGTCGGAATCGCGATGATCATCGTCATGATACCGAAGAAGGCGTTAACGTTGGCACCCGCACCCATGGTGAAGAAGTGGTGCAGCCAGACGATGAACGACAGAACGGTAATTGCGATAGTCGCCCAGACCAGAGAGGTATAACCAAACAGACGTTTTTTGGAGAAGGTCGCGGTAATTTCTGCGAACACACCAAACACGGGCAGTACCAGGATATACACTTCCGGATGACCCCAGACCCAGATCAGGTTGACGTACATCATCATGTTCCCGCCCATTTCATTCGTGAAGAAATGGAAGTCGAGATAACGATCAAGGGTCAACAGCGCCAGGGTCACGGTCAGAACCGGGAACGCAGCGATGATCAGGACGTTGGTGCACAGCGCGGTCCAGGTGAAGACCGGCATTTTGAACAGGCTCATGCCCGGCGCACGCATCTTCAGGATGGTCACGAAGAAGTTAATACCGGTTAAGGTCGTACCAATACCTGAAAGCTGAAGGCTCCAGATCCAGTAATCGACCCCGACGCCGGGACTGTACTCCGCGCCGGAGAGCGGCGGATAGGCCAGCCAACCGGTCTGTGCGAACTCGCCCACACCCAGAGAAATGTTAACCAGGATCACACCGACCGCAGTAAACCAGAAGCTCAGGTTGTTCAGGAACGGGAACGCAACGTCGCGTGCACCAATCTGCAACGGAACGGCGATGTTCATCAGGCCAACCACGAAAGGCATCGCCACGAAGAAGATCATAATCACGCCGTGCGCGGTAAAGATCTGGTCGTAGTGGTGCGGTGGCAGAATGCCCGCTTCACCGGCCGAAGCCATAACCTGTTGGGTACGCATCATGATAGCATCAGCGAAACCACGCAGCAGCATGACGAACGCCATGATGACATACATGATACCCAGGCGTTTGTGGTCGACTGACGTCAGCCATTCAGACCACAGATATTTCCACTTACCAAAATAGGTGAGCGCAGCGACCAGCGCCAGACCACCTAAGATGATAGCGGCGACCGTAACCATGATAATCGGTTCATGGTACGGCACTGCATCCAGTGTTAATTTTCCGAACATCGTATTATTCCTCGGCTCCCGCGGAAGCGGTGTGACTCATGTCCATACCTTCATGCTGTGGCATGTCCATTTTCCCGTGGCTCATCTTGAACTTGTCGATGACTTGCATGAACAGTTTCGGATCAGCTGAAGAGAAATATTCCACCGGGTGATTTTCGCTTGGTACAGCGACCTTCTCGAAATCATCCATGGTGGTCAGCGTGTTAGGGGCTGCTTTAACTTTAGCCACCCACTGCTGGAATTCCGCATCGTCTTTGGTTGCAATGGCTTTAAACTTCATGCCAGAGAAACCACGACCACTAAAGTTCGCAG
>Ga0268256_1000098_pt1 | contig 136395 bp, 127 predicted proteins | sample AgamicAtAmrz_FD_200247 | JGI IMG/M metagenome (GOLD analysis project Ga0268256, IMG submission 200247) | Agave microbial communities from Guanajuato, Mexico - At.Am.rz (v2) (version 3) | ecosystem: Host-associated > Plants > Roots > Rhizosphere | place: Guanajato, Mexico | collected 2012-06-07 | reverse complement strand
GCGGGGAGAGGGATGAGAACCTTCGATCAAGGTTCGGGTCGAGCTTGCGAGACAACGCGCTTCAGCGCGGCCCGTAGGGTGAGGCGCAACGCGCCGAATCATCCTTCTCCCACCACCATCTTCTATAGAGCACCCTATTCGCATACCGACATCTCAGTCTCCTGATTCTGCGGGGAGAGGGATGAGAACCTTCAATCAAGGTTCGGGTCGGGCTTGCGAGACAACGCGCTCTGTAAATTTTTCACTCACATTTTCTGTTCCCCTTCCCTTTCCTGCTTGCGGCGCATCTCCACCTGTTCCGCCATGACTTTTCCGGCAAAAATCGCTACCATCGTCGCCCATCACTTGCTGAACAATGGTCGAACTCATGAAATTTGTTTCATTTAACATCAACGGCTTGCGTGCCCGCCCGCATCAGCTTCAGGCGCTCGTCGAACAGCATCAACCCGATGTTATCGGTCTTCAGGAAACCAAAGTCCATGATGACATGTTCCCGCTGGAAGAGGTGTCAAAGCTCGGCTATCACGTCTTCTATCACGGACAGAAAGGCCACTACGGCGTCGCGTTGCTGACCAAAACTCAGCCGGTTTCTGTCAGCCGTGGCTTCCCGGGTGACGACGAGGAAGCCCAGCGCCGCCTGATCATCGCTGAACTTCCCAGCCCGGTTGGCGATATTACGGTGATCAATGGCTACTTCCCGCAGGGGGAAAGCCGTGACCACCCCACTAAGTTTCCCGCCAAAGAGAAGTTCTACCGCGATCTGCAGCGTCTGCTGACTGATGATCTGCCTGCGGATAAGCCGGTGCTGATTATGGGCGACATGAATATCAGCAGCACCGACCTGGATATCGGTATCGGTGAGGAGAGCCGTAAGCGCTGGCTGCGCACCGGCAAATGCTCTTTCCTGCCGGAAGAGCGCGAGTGGATGGAACGTCTGCTGGGATGGGGTCTGGTGGATACCTGGCGTGAGCAGAACCCGGAGGTCGCAGATCGCTTCTCCTGGTTCGACTACCGTTCGAAAGGGTTCGATGACAACCGCGGACTGCGCATCGATCTGCTGCTGGCCAGCAAAAACCTGGCCACGTACTGCGTGGAAAGCGGCATTGACTATGATATCCGGAGCATGGAGAAACCCTCTGACCATGCCCCTGTCTGGTCAACCTTCCGCTTTTAAGTGACGGTCGCGTGGCCGGATGCCACGCGACGGTTATTTCACAATCTTCCAGATCAGGTTGTTAGTACCCAGAGAGTGCTCATCACGTGCGCACTGCAGCAATACCCCCTCCGATTTCACCACTGCGCCTTCCGTGTAGTTGCGATTTTCGAAGATGCAGCAGCGCAGACAGTCCGGCTGACGCCGCTCCGCCTGCGTCCAGGCCTCCGGTGGCATATCCACCACCACATCCGTATTCACACCATTGTTACTCTGCGGCATCGACTGATAACGACCATTGGCCTGCGCCAGCCCGCTTGCGAGCGACAGGGTCACGACCACAAAGAGTGAAAAACGCCTCATTCCGTCTCCTTTACTTTACGCCTGGTTTTGCGCACCGGACGTTTCTGTCCGGTGGACGGTAATCCCCGAAATGCATGCGCAGACGGCTGCTGTCGCGCCTGCTGAATCAATCCGGTTAATGTCTGAACCAGCGGTTGCATAAAATCATCATAGCGGCACGCCTTTTCGCTGATGCGCGTCAGTGTGGATTCCCACTGCGCGGTCATATCGGGGCGAGCTGCCAGATCGGGCAGAGAGTGAATCAGCGCGCGTCCCGCCTCGGTCGAGTGGATGTAGCGCCCCTTTTTCACCAGGAAGCCACGACGAAACAGGAGCTCAATAATCCCGGCGCGTGTCGCTTCCGTTCCTAAACCATCGGTCGCACGCAGGACTTTCTTTAATTCTTTATCCTGAACAAAACGCGCGATGCCGGTCATGGCAGAAAGAATAGTGGCATCGGTAAACGGCCGCGGCGGCTGGGTCTGCTTTGCCATCACTTCGCCCCGCTCGCAGAGCAGCGCATCTCCTTTCGCCACCACCGGGAGCGGCATACCATCATTCTCCTCATCCCGCTCTTTGTTACCCAGCAGCGCGCGCCAGCCCGCCTCCGCCAGAAAACGCGCTTTCGCCACGAATTTACCGCCTGCAATATCGAGATCGATGACACATTTGCGGAAAACCGCATCCGGGCAGAACTGCATCAGATACTGCCGCGCCACCAGCTCATAGATATGCTGTTCGTTTTCAGTAAGTTTTACCGCACCGGAGCGGGCAGTCGGGATAATGGCGTGATGCGCATCGACTTTTTTATCATCCCAGCAGCGATTCCGGCGATCGGCATCGAAATCGGCCGGCGGCGTCAGAGTGGACTGGTGCGACTGGATGGCCTTTAACACCGCATGACGACCGGCAAAATGTTCTTCTGGCAGATAGCGGCTGTCCGAACGCGGATAGGTAATCAGTTTGTGGGTTTCATACAGGCGCTGACAGGTATCCAGCACCGTCTGCGCGCTCAGTCCGTAACGCTTTGCCGCCTCAATCTGAAGGCTGGACAGGGAGAATGGCAGTGGCGCTACCTCGTTTTCCCGCTTATCGCTGTAAGCGGAGACAATTGCAGGCTGGCCGGTGATGCGCGCCACCACATGATCGGCCAGCGCACGTTTCAGCAGCCGCCCCTCTTCATCCTGCCAGGGTTCACAGGCTTCGCTGGGGATCCAGCTGGCGACAAAGCGGGCGCCCTCCGGCGTCACGATATGTGCTTTGACTTCGAAATACTCTTTTGGCACGAAGTTCTCGATCTCTTCATCGCGCCGCACGACCAGCCCCAGCACGGGCGTCTGAACCCGGCCCACTGACAGTACGCCATCGTAGCCCGCATTGCGGCCCAGCAGCGTCCAGGCGCGGGTCATATTGATGCCATAAAGCCAGTCTGCACGCGCACGCGCCAGTGCAGAGACACAGAGTGGAATGAACTCGCGGTTTTCACGCAGCCGGTTAACGGCCCGGTCTACCGCCTGCGGGTTGAGATCGTTAATCAGACAGCGCTGCACTTTGCTGCGCTTGTCAGCCGGCAGATTCAGGTAGTCGAGCACCTCATCCACCAGCAGCTGCCCTTCGCGATCCGGGTCGCCGGCATGCACCACTTCACTCGCCTGCGCCAGCAATCCTTCCACCACTTTCAGCTGTTTTGCCACCGAGGGACGCGGCTGCAACCGCCATTTTTCCGGGATGATTGGCAGATCGGCCAGCGACCAGCGGGCATAGCGGCTGTCATAACTGTCAGGTTGCGCCTGCTCCAGAAGGTGCCCCACACACCAGGTGACAATCTGATCGTTACCGCAGGCAATAAAGCCCTCACCGCGTCGGTGCGGTTTCGGCAGCACATCTGCGATAGCACGCCCAAGGCTCGGTTTTTCCGCAATAAACAAACGCATTGAATCAGGTAATCCTTAACATCAGGGGGGAACGCGGTGATAACCGGTTGTCCGCTGTCGGTTGAACGCCTGGCGTTATGTTAGCCTGGCTGAGACGCGGGTGTCAGCATGGCGCACGGCATTAGCGACCGTTCGCACAGGAACCGTGCAAACGGCAGGGACAGTAGTCGCCCTGCCGCAAGCTGGCAGGTCAGAAGTAACGCACGAACGGCGCGGTATCCGGCGGCAGGACCGTGGTGCTGGATTTCAGTTGCGGCGTGCCGAGATAGAGGAAGCCGACAATGGCGTCCTGTTCACGACAGCCGAATCCCTGACGTACGCGCTCATCGTCAGTCCAGATACCACTGCGCCAGATGCCGTTAAAGCCCTGGGCCACGGCGGCCATCTGCATAGCCATGACGGCGCAGCTGGCGGAAGCAATCTGTTCCCAGCGGGGCACTTTGTGGTGCGCTTCGCAATGGGCCACAACCGTGATGATCATCGGCGCGCGAAACGGCGACTGGCTCGCCTTGTTAATCCCCTTCTCATCCAGCTGCTGATCCCTTGCGGCCTGCTCCAGCAGCTGGCTCATCCGGTCGCGCCCGTCACCCTCGACAATAATAAAGCGCCAGGGCTGCAGCGTACCGTGGTCCGGAGCGCGCATGCCCGCCCGCAGAATATTTTCCAGTGCGTCGCCGGCCGGGGCCGGTTCCGTCAGGCGTGAAGCCGAACGTCGGTTGACCAGTAACTCCAGTGCGTCCATGTTTCTCTCCCGATCTCTGTAATGTTGCCATTATCCTGGCACAGGCAGATTTTTTGTAACAGTACGCAGTGATTTCCTGCTGACTTTTAACACGCTGCTCTTTAGGATGAGCTCGTCGGGGAAGTCCGGGCCGCGCGGCGGCCACTTCCTGCTACATATTTATGGAGAGTCGGATGCGCACATTGTGGCGAATAATTGCAGGTCTGTTCCGCTGGAGCTGGCGGGTACTGAATTTTATCAGGGAATTTATTCTGAATATTTTCCTGATTTTTTTGATTGTGATAGGTGTCGGAATCTGGCTGCAGGTCAGCGGCTCCGGCGGCAGTTCAGCGCCGATTCAGCAGGGCGCGCTGAAGGTCGATCTCAGCGGTGTGCTGGTCGATAAACCCTCGGTCAGCAACCGCCTGAGTAAAATCGGTCGTCAACTGCTGGGCGCCAGCAGTGACCGCCTGCAGGAAAATTCGCTGTTTGATGTGGTTGACGCGATCCGTCAGGCTAAAGATGACAGCAATATCAAAGGCATCGTCCTCGACCTGCGTGAGTTTGCTGGTGGCGATCAGCCTTCACTGCAATATGTCGGTAAGGCGCTGCGTGAATTCCGCGACAGCGGCAAGCCAATTTATGCCCTGGGCGACAGCTACAGCCAGGCACAATACTATCTGGCCAGCTACGCCAACCGCATCTATCTGTCGCCGCAGGGCACGGTCGATCTGCACGGTTTCGCCACCAACGGCCTCTACTATAAAACGCTGCTGGAGAAGCTGAAAGTTACCTCGCACGTCTTCCGCGTCGGCACCTATAAGTCAGCGGTTGAGCCGTTCCTGCGTGACGATATGTCCCCGGCTGCACGGGATGCTGACAGCCGCTGGATCGGTCAGCTCTGGCAGAACTACCTGAATACCGTCGCGGCTAACCGTCAGATTACGCCGGAACAGCTCTTCCCGGGCGCGGCGGCAATCATTGCCGGACTGAACGCGGTCAGGGGTGATACGGCGCAGTATGCGCTGGATAACAAGCTGGTCGATGTGCTGGGATCGCGTGCGACGGCCGATCAGGCGCTGATCAAGACCTTTGGTCTGGATAAGCAGAGCAACGACTATCGCAGCGTCAGCATCTATGACTATCCGGTGAAACAGGCTACCACGCAGCAGGATGGCAATATCGCGGTGATCATGGCCAGCGGTGCCATCATGGATGGCGAAGAGACGCCGGGCAACGTCGGTGGCGACACCACGGCGGCGCAGATCCGTGATGCGCGACTCGATCCGAAGATCAAAGCGATCATCCTGCGGGTCAACAGCCCGGGTGGCAGCGTGAGCGCGTCGGAAGCCATTCGTGAAGAGCTGGCGGCGGCGCAGGCAGCAGGCAAGCCTATCGTGGTATCAATGGGCGGAATGGCGGCCTCCGGCGGCTACTGGATCTCAACGCCTGCCAGCTATATCGTGGCAAACCCCAGCACGCTGACCGGATCGATTGGTATTTTTGGCGTCATCAATACGCTGGAGAACAGTCTGGACAGCATTGGTGTTCACACCGATGGCGTGGCAACCTCGCCGCTGGCGGATGTCTCCACGACCAAAGCACTGCCGCCGGAAGTCCAGCAGCTGATGCAGCTGACCATTGAAAATGGCTATCGCAACTTTGTCGGCCTGGTGGCGAAATCGCGGCACAAAACGCCTGAGCAGATTGATGCAATTGCCCAGGGCCATGTCTGGACCGGCAGCGATGCAAAAGCCAATGGCCTTGTCGATGCGCTGGGTGACTTCGATGATGCCGTGAAGAAAGCAGGCGAGCTGGCGAAGGTCAACAAGCCACAGCTGAGCTGGTATCAGGATGATCCGGGCTTCCTGGATATGATGCTGGGTCAGATGAGTGCCTCTGTCCAGGCCATTCTGCCTGATACGCTGAAAGCCTGGCTGCCTGCACCGATGCTGGATGTGATGAGCGCAATGAAAGCGCAACCGGCGCTTTCTGACCGTCTGAACGATCCACAGAATCGTTACGCTTTCTGCCTGAACTGCGGCGAAGTGCGATAAACCTCGCAGCCCGGCCGCTGGTCGGGCTGCTTTTCCCCGTTATTCCCCTTATACTGCGCCTTTTATGGCGAGTCTGAGTTCTCTAATGCAAAAGAAAAACATCTACGTAGCCTACACGGGCGGAACCATCGGTATGCAGCGTTCGGCGCAGGGCTATATTCCGGTTTCCGGACACCTGCAGGAGCAGCTGGCAAACATGCCAGAGTTCCATCGCCCTGAGATGCCTGATTTCACCATTCATGAATATCAGCCGCTGATCGACTCCTCCGACATGACGCCACAGGACTGGCAGTCTATCGCCGAAGATATCCGGCAGAATTACGATCGCTATGATGGTTTTGTGATTCTGCACGGCACTGACACCATGGCGTTTACCGCCTCAGCGCTCTCCTTCATGCTGGAGAATCTGGCCAAGCCTGTGATCGTGACCGGCTCACAGATCCCCCTGGCGGAGCTGCGCTCGGATGGTCAGCAGAATCTGCTGAACGCTCTCTATGTTGCTGCTAATTATCCGATCTGCGAAGTATCGCTGTTCTTTAATAACACGCTCTATCGCGGTAACCGTACCACTAAGGCGCATGCCGACGGCTTCAACGCCTTCGCCTCGCCTAACCTCTCCGCATTGCTGGAAGCGGGCATTCATATTCGCCGTCTTAATACACCGCCCGCCCCTGCCCACCAGGGGGAACTGCAGGTTCATACTATTACGCCACAACCCATCGGCGTGGTCACAATCTATCCGGGGATCTCCGCAGACGTCGTGCGTAACTTCCTGCGTCAGCCGGTCAAGGCGCTGATTCTGCGCTCTTATGGCGTAGGCAATGCGCCCCAGAACAAAGAGTTTCTGGCGGAACTTCAGCAGGCCAGTGAGCGTGGCATCGTGGTGGTAAACCTGACCCAGTGTATTTCTGGCAAAGTGAACATGGGCGGTTATGCCACTGGCAATGCGCTGGAACATGCGGGGGTCATCAGCGGATTTGATCTGACGGTAGAAGCCGCGCTGACCAAGCTACACTACTTACTGAGTCAGGATCTCTCTCCCGACCAGATTCGCGCGAAGATGCAGCAAAATCTGCGCGGCGAACTGACTCAAGATTGAAATGGAGCAACATGTCATGAAGCGGGCTCTTATCATTATTGATATCCAGAACGATTTCTGCCCGGGCGGCCCGATGGCTGTTCACGAGGGCGATCACACCGTTGAGGTGGCTAATCGTTATGCGCGGTTGTTTCATGAACGGGGTGAGTGCGTTGTGGCCCTGCAGGACTGGCACCCGGCAGATCACGGCAGCTTTGCCTCCGTTTCCGGCGAGCCGGTCTATACACTCGGTGAGTTAAACGGTCTGGCTCAAATCTGGTGGCCCGACCATGGCGTTCAGGGGTCGGCTGGCGCAGACTTCCATCCGGGCCTGGATCGCTCGCTGTTTGATGCAACCTTCCATAAAGGTCAGGATCAGGATGTCGACAGCTACAGCGCTTTTTTTGACAATGGCCACCGCCGCAAAACCGAACTGGACAGCTGGCTGCGCGAACGCGGCATTACCCATCTGGTGATGCTGGGCCTGGCGACCGATTACTGTGTAAAATATAGCGTGCTGGATGCGCTGGAACTGGGATATCACGTCGAGGTGGTCAAAGAGGGCTGCCGGGGGGTTAACCTGAATCCTGAAGACAGCGAGATTGCTTTTGCACAGATGACCGCGCAGGGCGCAATTCTGATCTGATAACGACAAAAAAGCTGGCGGGTAGCCAGCTTTTTTGCCATCAGTGCAGATGGATCCGGGTCACGTCGGAATCAATACCGAACTCTTCCTTCAGCTCTTTTTTCGACTTCGTAACCATCTCGCCGCCTTTGGCAATGGTCATGTGCTGTGGCGTATCATTGTGTCTGGCCTGCCACATCATCACCAGTTGCAGGCAGTTGTCACGCTGCTCCTGCGTCAGCGCCACGCCATCCGGCCACTTGCCAGTCTCAACTGCCGTGGCCAGCCGCTGGTAGACTTCCGGCGTCATCGACGCAAGCATCGCTTCGAGTTGTTCCTTCATCGTCTTACCCTTTAGTCTGTACGCCCTGCTCATCGGTAAAATTCAGCGAGGCAGAGTTGACACAGTAACGTTCACCGGTCGGCTGCGGACCATCCGGGAAAACATGGCCCAGATGCGCATCACAACTGCCGCAGCGGATTTCAACGCGCTGCATGCCGTGGGAATTATCGTCGATATAGCGAATCGCATCGTCACTGACTGGCTCATAAAAACTCGGCCAGCCACAGCCCGAATCATATTTGGTTTCAGAGAGAAACAGGGGCGCCTCACAGATCAGGCAGTGATAGATCCCTTCCTGCTTGTTGTGCAGCAGTGCGCCGCTGTAAGGCGGTTCCGTTCCGCGTTGCTGAGTCACGTAACGCTGCATTTCGGTCAGCTGCGCAATTTTTGCTTCGGGTGCGGTGTCTTTAGCCATTTTAAGATTCCGGGAAGTGCCATTCTGAAAAATTCGACTATTATTCTAACAAATGATCAACATAACCCGGGTCTTTTTTTGTGCTCACCCTTTCCCGCCGTCATCCGCTGAGCGGATTTGTGACTTCGATCACCTTTTACCCGGAACATCCCTATATAGTCGGCGATTGGTTCGACAAAGCGCGATATCATTGGCGGCGCGCAAGCGGTTGCGCGTTGAATAATTCCTCTCAGGCGAATTGATTTGTCGCAACAATTGACACGATTCCGCTTGACGCCTGGTAAGGTTTTTGTAATTTTACAGGCAACCTTTTATTCACTAACAAATAGCTGGTGGAATATATGACTATCAAAGTAGGTATCAACGGTTTTGGCCGTATCGGTCGCATCGTTTTCCGTGCTGCTCAGAAACGTTCTGACATCGAAATCGTTGCTATCAACGACCTGCTGGACGCGGATTACATGGCGTACATGCTGAAGTATGACTCTACTCACGGTCGTTTCGACGGCACCGTAGAAGTTCAGGATGGCGCACTGGTTGTGAACGGTAAAAAAATCCGTGTTACTGCTGAGAGAGATCCAGCCAACCTGAAGTGGGATGAAGTGGGCGTTGACGTTGTTGCTGAAGCAACCGGTATCTTCCTGACCGACGAAACTGCGCGTAAACACATCACTGCAGGGGCTAAGAAAGTCGTTCTGACCGGCCCATCTAAAGATGACACGCCAATGTTTGTTCGTGGTGCAAACTTCGACAAATACGAAGGCCAGGACATCGTTTCTAACGCATCCTGCACCACCAACTGCCTGGCGCCACTGGCAAAAGTTATCAACGACAAATTCGGCATCGTTGAAGGTCTGATGACCACTGTTCACGCGACGACTGCGACCCAGAAAACCGTTGACGGCCCGTCTCATAAAGACTGGCGCGGCGGCCGCGGCGCATCGCAGAACATCATCCCTTCATCAACCGGCGCAGCGAAAGCCGTTGGTAAAGTTCTGCCAGAGCTGAACGGCAAACTGACCGGTATGGCATTCCGCGTACCAACCCCTAACGTTTCCGTTGTTGACCTGACCGTGCGTCTGGAAAAAGCGGCCTCTTACAAAGAAATTTGTGCGGCAATTAAAGCGGCTGCAGAAGGCGAGATGAAAGACGTGCTGGGCTATGTTGAAGATGACGTGGTATCTACCGACTTCAACGGCGAAGTACTGACCTCAGTATTCGATGCTAAAGCGGGTATCGCACTGAACGACAACTTTGTGAAACTGGTTTCCTGGTACGACAACGAAACTGGCTACTCAAACAAAGTTCTCGACCTGATTGCACTGGTTTCTGCTAAATAAGGCAGCCAGTCTTCATTGAGAATAAGGGCGACTTCGGTCGCCCTTTTTTTGATCCGAACAGGAAGGAATCGAACATGCAAGACAAACTGTTTTCTCTGCCGGTGGTCACGCAGATCTCCCCTTACCTTTCACAGCGTCAGGCTGGCGACCTGCCGACGATTGTGGTGAGCCATCCTAAGGTCCGTGCAGCCATCACGTTGCAGGGGGCGCATCTCATCGCCTGGCAGCCCAGCGGTGAAAAACCTGTGCTCTGGCTGAGTGATAAGAGCCTGTTCGCGCCCGGAAAGGCGATTCGCGGCGGCGTTCCAATCTGCTGGCCCTGGTTTGGCCCGGCGGGTGAACCGGCACACGGATTTGCCCGTACCCAGCCGTGGAAACTGACCGCTCACGATGAGAACGAAGAAGGCGTGATGCTGACGCTGGTGCTGGAGAGCAACCCCCAGACGCTGAAGCTCTGGCCGCACGAGTTTACCCTGATTGCCCGCTTCCGCCTGGGTCAGCACTGCGAAATCGAACTGGAAGCCTACGGTGACTTTGAGGCGACAGCGGCGCTGCACAGCTATTTTACCGTCAGCGATATTCAGGGGGTTGAAGTCTCTGGTCTGGGCAACAGTTTCATCGATAAGGTTAACAATGGGCAGACAGGCAGCAGCGACGGCAAACAGCGTTATCCGGGAAGAATAGACCGCATCTTTACCGATCCGCAGGATTGCGCCGTTATCAATGATACGTCAGGCCAGCGACAGATTGAGGTTTACCACCATTATCACAGTGACGTTGTCACCTGGAATCCTGGGGTAGAACTCTCCTGCAGCATGGCGGATATGGCAAACGAAGGGTATAAAACCATGGTTTGTGTTGAAACCGCGCGTATCAGCAAACCCTTACGCAGCGCAGGTGAAAAGCCGGCACGGCTGGCTACTACCTTCCGCCTCAGGAAGAAAGCCGCAGCCAGTGACATTGCGGACAGCTAAACAATATCCAGCGGCACCCTGTGCTGAGGCGCTGGCCACGCGCGATCGATGCACAACAGTTCTTCATCGGTCAGAAATACCTCCAGCGCCGCCGCATTTTCCTGAACGTGAGCGACTGAGCTGGCTTTGGGAATGGCGATTACCCCCTGCTGACGAACGACCCAGGCCAGCAGGAGTTGCGGCACGCTGATGCGCTTTTGCTGTGCAATCTGCGTCAGGAGCGGGTCGGTAAACAGCGATTCACGTAACCGGCCTGCCTGGGCCAGCGGGCAATAGGCCATAACCGGTATCCCGCGCTGCTGACAGGCAGGCAGCAGCTCAGACTCAATACCGCGTGACCCGAGATGATAAAGCACCTGATTGGTCGCACAGTGATTTCCGCCAGGTTCATCCCACAGTTCCGCCAGATCGTCAGTGTCGAAGTTAGAGACGCCCCAGTGCCGGATTTTGCCCTGCTGCTGCAGGCGCTCCATGGCGCGCAGGGTCTCCTCCAGCGGAATATTGCCACGCCAGTGCAGCAGATAGAGGTCGAGGTAATCCGTCTGCAGGCGGCGCAGGCTGCGCTCACAGGCGTCAACGGCATCCACTTCACCCGCGTTCCACGGATAGACCTTAGAGACCAGCAGCGCCTGTTCACGACGTCCGTGCAGCGCCTCGCCGACCACCTCTTCGGCTCCGCCCTCCGCATACATTTCAGCGGTATCAATAAGCCGCAGTCCGCACTCCAGGCCAGCCTGCAGCGCCGCAATTTCAGTGGGCCGCTGCGAGGCGATTTCGCCCATATACCAGGTGCCCTGCCCGATGACCGGCAGCGTGTCGAATCCGGCAAAATTTATCGTGTTGCGCATTTCTGCTCTCCCGCCCCATAACGAGGCGCCATAAAAGAACAGAGGGCCATAAAAGCCCTCTTGTGGTGCGTTATCAGAAGCTGTAGCTCACGCCCGTCCAGAGAGTCGTTTGTCCGCTCTTCTCAATCATCGGACTGTCTTTGATTTCGCTGTCGAAGCGGGTATAGCGGCCGGTGACCCCGATGTTCCACTGTGTGGCAATCTGATAGCTGGCGGTCAGCTCAACATAAGGCGACCAGCTGTCATCCGGGTTATAGCGGCTGATACCGGTGCGGGCGCTTTCGTGTCCTGATACGCCATAGTAATAGCGGTTCTGATTGGCGCTGTTCCACATCGCACCGATACCTGGCGTCAGGCTGAAGTCACCCATCTGGAAACGATAGAGGTAAGTCAGATCCCAGATCATGCCGTTGCTGTTGTTCAGGACATCACCCAGCAGTGCGGTGCGGACGATTCCCCAGTCTGCGGTGTGACGATAGGTCAGGCCACCCATCAGCGTCATGCGGCGCTTATCCAGCCCTTTCATGTCGCCCAGATCGTTATCACTGGGTTTATATTCCTGAGGCGAACCCAGAAGCGTCAGCGACAGCTGGTCCTGGGGATCTTTCCAGAGGTAATAACCGCCCTGCAGGCTGCGAAACCAGAAGTTTTCGCCCTCATAGTTGATTACCGGAACCGGCAGATAACGGTCCTGACCACCACGGTAAGGCGACTCAGCGTAGATGACCGATGCGCCCACGGAAAGCGGAGCGGCATTGGCCTGCGGCAGCAGTAAATAAGCGGGCAGAAGGGCAACAAGCGTCTTAAATTTGAATTGGTTCACAATTTATTCATTCCATAAATATAACAATCAAACAGGAAGTCTAACGGTTTTTTACGGCTGGATTAACTTATATCGAAATCCTTTAAGCCGTTCATCAAGTAAAGTGGCATTAATGGTTAAAAACACGTTAAGTTAATGCATCAGCAATATGAACTCATCTCACAACAAACTAAATTAGTTCTGAACACTCACCTTTTCACCCCAACCCATGGAGGAAATTTCCTAGAAGCCATCTACAGTTAGAAGTAACAGCAGAGATTTTGACCGAGCAGAGTAACCACAAAAGTTGTGTATACCGATAAAAAAGATCAGGTTGGCATAAGGGTTGCTGTACTCAACAAAGAATATCTTCCGGGAGCTGCTTTAAGTCTCTAATTACGCTCCTTACCTGTGCTAAAAACGAAAGGACGGGCATCGCTATGAATATATTCGATCACTATCGTCAGCGTTATGAAGCGGCCAAGGACGAAGAGTTCACACTGCAGGAATTCCTTGCCATCTGTAAGCAGGATCGCAGTGCATACGCCAACGCAGCAGAACGACTGTTAATGGCTATCGGAGAGCCGGTTATGGTCGACACTGCGCAGGAGCCACGCCTTTCCAGAATATTCTCCAACCGTGTGATGGGACGCTATCCGGCGTTCGAAGAATTTTACGGCATGGAGGAGGCCATCGAACAGATTGTCTCCTACCTCAAACATGCCGCCCAGGGACTGGAAGAGAAGAAACAGATTCTTTATCTGCTCGGCCCGGTGGGTGGCGGTAAATCCTCGCTGGCGGAACGGCTGAAGTCACTGATGCAGCGGGTGCCAATCTATGTGCTGAGCGCCGACGGCGAGCGCAGCCCGGTAAATGACCATCCACTCTGTTTGTTCAACCCTCAGGAAGATGCGCATATTCTTGAAAAAGAGTATGGCGTACCGCGTCGTTACCTGGGCACCATCATGTCGCCGTGGGCGGCCAAGCGCCTGCACGATTTTGGTGGCGACATTTCACGCTTCAAAGTCGTGAAGGTCTGGCCGTCGATTCTGGAGCAGCTGGCAATAGCCAAAACTGAACCGGGCGATGAGAACAACCAGGATATTTCTGCGCTGGTCGGTAAAGTGGACATCCGTAAACTGGAAAACCACGCCCAGAACGACCCTGACGCCTACGGTTACTCCGGCGCGCTCTGCCGCGCGAACCAGGGCATCATGGAATTTGTCGAGATGTTTAAAGCCCCGATCAAGGTGCTTCACCCGTTACTGACGGCGACCCAGGAGGGGAACTACAACGGGACAGAGGGGATCTCCGCGCTGCCTTTCAACGGCATTATTCTGGCGCACTCCAACGAATCAGAGTGGGTCACGTTCCGCAACAACAAAAATAATGAGGCATTCCTTGACCGCGTCTATATCGTCAAGGTGCCTTACTGCCTGCGGGTTTCTGAAGAGATCAAAATTTACGACAAGCTGCTTGCCCACAGTGAGCTGGCGACCTCGCCCTGCGCGCCCGGCACGCTGGAAACGCTGGCACGTTTCTCCATCCTCTCCCGTCTGAAAGATCCGGAAAACTCCAGCATCTACTCCAAGATGCGGGTCTATGACGGCGAAAGCCTGAAAGACACGGATCCGAAAGCGAAGTCCTGGCAGGAGTACCATGATTACGCCGGTGTGGATGAGGGAATGAACGGACTTTCCACGCGTTTCGCCTTTAAGATCCTGTCACGCGTGTTTAACTTCGACCACGCCGAGGTGGCGGCTAACCCGGTGCACCTGTTCTACGTGCTGGAACAACAGATCGAGCGCGAGCAGTTCCCGCAGGAGCAGGCAGAGAAATACCTTGAGCACCTCAAAGGCTACCTGATTCCGAAATATGCTGAGTTTATCGGCAAAGAGATTCAGACCGCCTATCTGGAATCTTACTCTGAATATGGTCAGAACATTTTTGACCGTTACGTGACCTACGCCGACTTCTGGATTCAGGATCAGGAATACCGCGATCCCGATACCGGCCAGCTGTTCGACCGTGAATCACTCAACGCCGAGCTGGAGAAAATCGAGAAACCTGCCGGCATCAGCAATCCGAAAGATTTCCGTAACGAGATCGTCAACTTTGTGCTGCGCGCCCGGGCACACAATAACGGTCGCAATCCAAACTGGACCAGTTACGAAAAACTGCGCACCGTAATTGAGAAGAAAATGTTCTCTAATACGGAAGAGTTGCTGCCGGTTATCTCGTTTAACACCAAGACCTCGACGGATGAGCAGAAAAAACATGATGATTTTGTCGATCGCATGATGGAAAAAGGCTATACCCGCAAGCAGGTTCGCCTGCTCTGTGAATGGTATCTGCGTGTGCGTAAATCGTCCTGATCAGAGTCTGTAAGCTTGCCGGTAAGTGATACCGGTGTGAAAGGTCGGGTTCGCCCGGCCTGCTTACAATGTAGTTTGGGGGAACACCATGGCCTATTTCATCGATCGCCGGCTGAACGGCAAAAACAAGAGCGCGGTTAACCGCCAGCGCTTCTTGCGCCGTTACAAGTCACAAATCAAGCAGTCGATCTCCGAGGCCATTAATAAACGCTCGGTGACCGACGTAAGCAGCGGTGAATCTGTCTCGATTCCAATTGACGACATTAATGAGCCGATTTTTCATCAGGGGCGCGGCGGCAATCGCCATCGGGTCCATCCGGGCAATGATCACTTCGTTCAGAATGACCGTATAGAACGTCCACAGGGAGGCGGCGGGGGCGGCGGCAGTGGTCAGGGCAACGCCAGTCAGGATGGCGAAGGCCAGGATGAGTTTGTCTTTCAGATTTCCAAAGATGAGTATCTGGACCTGCTGTTCGAAGATCTGGCGCTGCCTAACCTGCGCAGGAACCAGCATCGTCAGATGAATGAGTACAAAACTCATCGCGCCGGTTTTACCTCTAACGGTGTGCCAGCCAACATCAGCGTCGTGCGTTCGCTGCAGAACTCACTGGCGCGACGCACGGCAATGACAGCGGGTAAACGCCGGATGCTGCACGAGCTGGAAGAGACCCTGCTGGAGGTGGAGAACAGCGAACCGGCTCAGTTGCTGGAAGAGGAACGACTGCGCAAGGAGATTGCTGAGCTACGGGCGCGCATTGAACGGGTGCCCTTTATTGACACTTTTGACCTGCGCTACAAAAATTTTGAGAAACGTCCTGAGCCCTCCAGTCAGGCTGTCATGTTCTGTCTGATGGACGTCTCCGGCTCTATGGATCAGGCCACCAAGGATATGGCGAAACGCTTTTATATCCTGCTCTACCTGTTCCTGAGCCGCACTTATAAAAATGTGGATGTGGTCTATATTCGCCATCACACTCAGGCGAAAGAGGTGGATGAACAGGAGTTCTTCTATTCGCAGGAGACTGGCGGCACCATCGTCTCCAGTGCGTTAAAGCTGATGGATGAAGTGGTCAAAGAGCGTTATGACCCAGCGCAGTGGAACATTTATGCCGCTCAGGCCTCGGATGGCGATAACTGGGCCGACGACTCCCCTCTCTGTCATGAAATCCTGGCAAAGCAGATTCTGCCGGTGGTGCGTTACTACAGTTATATTGAGATCACACGCCGGGCGCATCAGACGCTATGGCGCGAGTACGAACATCTGCAGGCGATGTTTGATAACTTTGCTATTGAACATATTCGTGAGCCGGAGGACATCTATCCGGTATTTCGATCGCTGTTTCATAAGCAGGCAACGGAGGCCTGATGCAACAGGCGGAGTAAAATTTCTGACTGGGCACCTGGCATGGTCGCCCTGCGCAAGACGTCCATCATGGCAGCGCAGCGCAGGTTATCTGGCGTCCGTACTGCCTGGCAGCAGTTCGGCCGTCCAGCACTTTTAAGCACGCTATACGCAGAGCCGGTTAATCACCGGCTTTTTTTATCCCCTGAATAACCTGTTAAAACAGTCTGTTTTCCCCCGCTTGCCTGCCAACCCCCTCATTCTTCACATTAATCTGATACCTCTGCGGGTCAAACAATTCGTATAATAGCCATTTTCACAATGACAACTCTTTGATAAAACATTATCTTTCAGAGATAGCATGGATATTTGTCAGCAGTCGCGCTTTCGCACTGCCATATCTCAGGAGACCGGGTTTGAACCACACTATCGTCTACAGTCTGTTTATCATCGGTTCCGTGCTGGTAGCATCGAGTATTTTGCTGAGCTCTTTCTCATCCAGGCTGGGCATCCCGATTCTGGTGATCTTCCTCGCCCTGGGCATGCTGACCGGGGTGGATGGCATCGGCGGTATCGCCTTCGATAACTATCCAGCGGCCTATCTGATCTCGAACCTGGCACTGGCCATCATCCTGCTGGATGGCGGGATGCGCACCAAGGCCACTTCCTTTAAGGTGGCGCTGGGCCCTGCGCTCTCGCTGGCAACCGTTGGCGTGATGATTACCGCCGGTCTGACTGGTGTAGTGGCTGCATGGCTCTTCAACCTCGACATGATGCAGGGCTTTCTGATTGGCGCGATTATCGGATCTACAGACGCCGCGGCCGTCTTTTCACTGCTGGGTGATAAAGGGCTGAACGAGCGTGTCAGCTCCACCCTGGAGATCGAGTCGGGCAGCAATGATCCGATGGCGGTCTTTCTGACCATCACCCTGATAGAGATGATTGAACAGGGCCGCAGCGGCCTCGACTGGATGTTCCTGGTCCATCTGGTGCAACAGTTCGGTCTGGGTATCGTGCTGGGTCTGGGCGGCGGCTGGGCACTGCAGCAGCTGATTAACCGCATCAGCCTGGCCGGAGGTCTCTATCCGCTGCTGGCGCTGAGCGGCGGCATCCTGGTGTTTGCTTTAACGACGGTACTTGAGGGCAGCGGCATCCTCGCCGTCTACCTGTGCGGATTTTTGCTGGGCAACAGTCCGATTCGCAACCGTCACGGCATCCTGCAGACCTTTGACGGAATGGCGTGGCTCAGTCAGATCGGCATGTTCATCGTGCTGGGGCTGCTGGTGACGCCGTCCGACCTCTGGCATATCGCCCTGCCCGCGATGATCCTGTCGCTCTGGCTGATTCTGGTGGCGCGTCCGCTGTCGGTCTTTATCGGCCTGCTGCCGTTCCGCAGCTTCACCACCCGCGAACGGTTCTTTATCAGCTGGGTCGGCTTGCGCGGTGCGGTGCCGATCATCCTGGCGGTCTTCCCGATGATGGCCGGGCTGGAGAATGCCTCGCTCTATTTTAATATCGCCTTCTTCGTGGTGCTGGTCTCCCTGATGCTGCAGGGCACTTCGCTGGGCTTTGCCGCCAGAAAAGCGAAGGTGGTGGTGCCGCCGACCGCCTCGCCTATCAGCCGTATCGGCCTGGATATCCATCCGGAGAATCCGTGGGAGCAGTTTGTCTATCAGCTCAGCGCAGACAAGTGGTGTGTGGGCGCGGCCCTGCGCGACCTGCAGATGCCGCGTGAAACCCGCATCGCCGCCCTGTTCCGTGACAATGTGCTGATGCACCCCAATGGCGGCACACGGCTCAGGGAGAACGACGTGATCTGTGTCATCGGCCGTGAGCGCGACCTGCCTGCGCTGGGCAAGATGTTTAGTCAGACGCCGCCGGTTTCACTCGACCAGCGTTTCTTCGGGGACTTTATTCTGGATGCGGAGGCACGTCTGCGTGACGTTGCGCAGATTTATGGCCTGGAACTGGATGAGAGCACTAACGATCAGCAGTCGCTGGGGCAGCTGGTGCTGGCAATGCTGGGCGGCTCGCCGGTTGTCGGCGACCAGGTGGAATGGAATCAGCTGACCTGGACCGTGGCGGAGAAAGAGGATAACCGTATTGTTAAGATCGGTGTCCGTCCGGCGGAAGAGAAGGAATAATCCTAATCATTCAGCCACGTTATTTTCTGTTGATACGCTAAGCTTAATGCTCTGTGTCAGTAAAAACGGGAGAAATGAATGGGACACGTCGTTAAAATTGGTCGCTATGAGATTGTTGATGCCGATCTTGACGGTGAGAACACCGACACCGTCAGTATCCCCTGTCATACCAATCCCGGCTTAATTACCCAACTCGACGGCTGGGATCGCGATACCAGCGTACCCGCCTGGATTGACGGGGAACCTGTGGATCTGCAAATCGGTCATTATGATAAACAGCAGGACCGCTGGATTTTAAAAAAACCTGCCTGAGCTTTTTCATTACCGCCAGCCTGAAAGGCCTGGCGGTAATTCCTAAAAAGTGTCTTAAACAGTTTAGTTATAACTAAGCACTCTCTTATTTTATCTAACAAAAACAATATATTAGTCATTTAAAACTTTAATCACTTTTACCGTTTTCAGATTTTTTCCGTATTAACTCTGTCAAATATCTCCTGCATACTCATTCTCATTGCTGCAACATTCCGTGAGTACTATCACGTTTTAATCGTTATCTTTATGCAGCTGTATTGGCTTGACTGACTGCACCAGACTGAAAATGAATTTTTAAATTTTCAGCAGCCCACTCCTGAGCGCGTACCTGATTTTAATCAGGCTATCTTTTACTTAAGAAAGAGAGCAGGTTTTATGGCAAGTACATTGATAATGAATAGCCCGAGCCGCTCATGGAGCGGCACGCGCAAAAATATCATCGTGAAATTCGCCCTGAGTTTTTCCGATTTGATTGCACTCAATCTGGCTTTATTTTTATCTGCCGCCACGATTCAGGGTATCTGGGGCGAGCTGGATACTTTTATCCCCCCCCATCAGATTGAATATCGCTTTATCGCGCAGTTTATTATGTCGGTGCTCTGTACCGGCTGGTTCTGGGTTCGTCTGCGCCATTATACCTATCGCAAACCTTTCTGGTTTGAGCTGAAAGAGATCGTTAAAACCTTATTCGTTTTTTCATTGCTCGACCTCGCGCTGATCGCCTTCTCGAAGTGGGATTTCTCGCGCATGGTGTGGGTCTTCAGCTGGACTTACGCCCTGCTGCTGCTGCCGCTGATGCGGGCGATGGTCAAACGTGCCATCAACAAGGCAGGCCAGTGGCAGAAAGAAACCATCATCATCGGTTCAGGCCGCAATGCGACTGAAGCCTACGCGGCACTGCAGAGTGAAGAGATTCTGGGCTATAACGTGCAGGCGTTTATCTCGGTGGATGATGTGTCGACTGAACAGAGCGTCAACGGCGTGCCGGTGATCACCTGGAAAGATATCAACTGGCAGACCATCGACCGTGACAACGTACAGTTTATCGTTGCCATGGAGTATGAGCAGCAGCCAATGCGCGACCGCTGGCTGAAATTCCTGTCGAAGATGAACTGCCGGTCGGTTTCTGTAATCCCGACGCTGCGCGGCGTGCCGCTTTACGGCACTGACATGTCATTCATTTTCAGCCATGAAGTGATGATCCTGCGCGTCAGCAATAATCTGGCAAAACACTCTTCCCGCTTCATGAAGCGCGCCTTTGATATCGTGGTGGCATCGATGCTGCTGCTGTTCCTGGGCCCTGTCTTCGCCCTGCTCTGCTTTATGGTGAAGCGGGATGGCGGCAATGCGATTTATGGTCACGAGCGGGTCGGTCAGAACGGCAAAAAGTTTAAGTGCCTGAAGTTCCGCTCGATGGTGACCAACTCTAAAGAGGTGCTGGAGAAGTTACTGGCGACCAGCGAAGAGGCGCGGCGAGAGTGGGACAAAGACTTCAAACTGAAGAACGATCCGCGTATTACCGCTATCGGTGGATTCCTGCGCAAAACCAGCCTCGATGAGTTACCGCAGCTGTGGAACGTGATTCGCGGTGAGATGAGCCTGGTCGGCCCGCGTCCGGTAATTGAAGCCGAACTGGAGCGCTATGCCGGTGATGTTGACTACTACCTGATGGCCAAACCGGGCATGACCGGACTCTGGCAGGTCAGCGGACGAAACGACATCGATTACGATACCCGCGTCTATTTTGACTCCTGGTATGTGAAAAACTGGGCGCTCTGGACCGACATCGCCATTCTTTTCAAAACCGCCGGTGTGGTGCTGCGTCGCGACGGTGCTTATTAAGTCTGTTCCTGCGATGTCTGTTCCGGCAGGCATCGCACTTTCCGCCCCCCTTTCCTCTATCTTTTTTGCCGCTGAATCATTACCCTTTGCGATCGTTTTTTAACGGAACGTTTACCCTCTGGTTGTTATGCAAAAATTTACTCTGCTGTTATTAAGCCTGGTGCTGCTGGCACCTTTAGGCATCGATCTCTATTTGCCCACGCTGCCGCAAATCGCGGTCGGGCTGAATACGCCGGTTTCGCTGGTTCAGACCACGATTCCCCTGTTCCTGTTGGTGATGGGCCTGGGACAACTGGTGACAGGTCCGCTGGTAGACAACTACGGCCGCAAGCCAATCGCACTGCTGGGCCTGGCGCTCTATATCACTGGCAGTGTCATCGCGGCAACCGCGACCTCCTTTCCACTGTTTGTTATTGCGCGTCTGGTACAGGGTTGCGGTGTCTGCTGCAGCGCGGTCGTCGCTTTCAGCGGTGTGCGGGACCGGCTCAGCGGTGATGATGCCGCCCGCGCCTATGGCTTCCTCAATGGCGCGCTGAACATTGTTCCGGCTCTGGCACCGCTGCTGGGCGGGCTGCTGGCCAGCGCCTTCGACTGGCGCGCGCCTTTCTGGTTCCTCTGTGGCTACGGCGTGCTGATTACACTGCTGGTGCTGATCTGGCTGCCTGAAACCCGCCCGGCGGACACCCTGCGCGTCAAAGGCCTGCCGGTTAAGCAGTATGCTGCGATCCTGCGCCAGCCCCGCTTTCTGGCATTCGCGTTTGCTAATGCCGGGGCGCTGGGTATGGTGCTGACCTATGTGTCGCTGGCTCCCCAGGTGCTGATGAGCGAGGGCGGCCTGACCCCAATCCAGTTCTCTTTTGCTTTTGGCGCGAACGGTTTCTGGATCATGTTTGTCAGCATGTTCGTCAATAAAGCGATTCGTAAAGCGGGTCGCCCTTTCTGTCTGGCGATGGGCTTCCTGACCATGCTGACGGGCGCGCTGCTGCTGGTTGCCGGTATGCAGATCTTCCCGGCAGCAATGCAGACGCATTGGGCGCTCTATATGTTTCCGGTTGCGGTCGCGGTGGCCGGTCTGGCCTTTACCGTTGGCCCCGCCACCAGCTATGCGCTGGAGCCGTATCAGCAACAGGCGGGGGTCGCGTCGGCTCTGCAGGGCTTTATTCAGATGGCGGGCGGTGCGGCAGGCAGCCTGATTATCGTGGCACTGCCGGTCGCGGAAAAGCTCTCACTGAGCCTGATGATGCTGGTGGGTGCAGCGCTGGCGTTTATTGCCTGGCGCTGCAGCAGAAAGATGCGTGGCACGCTGACCGCGCTTAAATGATCGTTACCGGAACGCGGGGGGCGAGCGCACACATCAGCTCGTACCCTACCGTTCCGGCCGCTTTAGCGACCTGATCTATCTTAACCTGCTCGCCCCACAGCTCGACAGCTGAACCGATGCCTGCCTGAGGACAGGGAGTCAAATCCACCGTAATCATATCCATGGAAACCGCGCCCACCACCTGGGTCATCACGCCATCGACGCAGACGGGGGTGCCGGTCGGCGCATGACGCGGATAGCCATCGGCATAGCCACAGGCGACGACGCCAATACGCTGGGCGCTGCTGGCCCGGTAGCGGTAGCCATAACCCACGCCATCGCCCGCCTGAAGCTGTTGCACCGCGATAATTTCGCTGCTCAGCGTCATCACCGGCTGCAGGCCGCTGCCCGCGATATCCTGCCAGTCGCCGCTGGGCGAGGCCCCATAGAGGATGATGCCGGGGCGAACCCAGTCAAAATGCGCTTCCGGGTGCCACAGGGTGCAGGCGGAGTTAGAGAGAGAACGTGGGCCGTTCAGCCCCTCCGCCGCCTGTTCGATGCGCTGCAGCGGCTCAATCAGTCCCTCAGGATTTTCCGCATCGGCAAAGTGCGCCATCAGCGTCATCTCACCTGTATTATTCAGCGCACGCAGCTTCTGCCAGGCGCCGTTGACCTGCTCCGGGCGGAAGCCCAGCCGGTTCATGCCGCTATTGACCTTGAGGTAGATATCCACTGGCGCAGAGAGCCGGGCCGCGGCCAGCGCCTTGATCTGCCAGTTGCTGTGAACGCTGGTCGTCAGACGGTAGCGGTCGATCAGCTGCAGATCGTCCGGATGAAAAAAGCCCTCCAGCAGCAGAATCGGTTTTTTCCAGCCCTGCTCACGCAGCTGAATCGCCTCTTCCATATTGAGCAGCGCAAAGCCGTCAGTGGCAGACAACGCTTCGCGCACGCGATCTATGCCGTGGCCGTAGGCATTCGCTTTGACCACTGACCAGACGCGTGATGCGGGGGCCGCCTGGCGCACAATCGTCAGGTTATGACGAAGCGCCTGCTGATGAATGGTCGCGACAATCGGACGTGACATCTTCCTCTCCCTGAATACTTAACGAGTGGCGTTAGCGTTACGCAGCGGGGATGACGTCGCCGCGAAACCGGGTAAGTAGCGGAACACCGCCAGGTCATCGGCGGCAATAGCGGGTTTCTTGCCGGAGAGAAGATCGGCCAGCAGCTGACCCGATCCGCACGCCATCGTCCAGCCCAGCGTACCGTGACCGGTATTCAGGTAAAGGTTGGAAATGGGCGTGGCACCTACGATTGGCGTTCCGTCCGGCGTCATCGGGCGCAGGCCGGTCCAGAAACTCGCCTGTGCGACATGACCGCCTTCAGGATAGAGATCACTGACGACCATCTCCAGCGTTTCCCGCCGCGCTTCGGTGAGTCTGGTGTTAAAACCAACAATTTCCGCCATTCCCCCGACGCGGATGCGATCGTCAAACCGGGTTACCGCGACTTTGTAAGTTTCATCCAGGATAGTTGATACCGGTGCTGCGTCCGGGTTTTTAATCGGAATGGTCAGCGAGTAACCTTTTAACGGATAGACCGGAATGTCGATGACATTCCGCAGCAGCGCGGTCGAGTAGGAACCAAACGCCACCACATAGCTGTCCGCTTTGACGATCTCGTCACCACACTTCACACCATAGATGCGGTTGCCGTCGCGCAGCAGGTGATCAACGGTCGTGTTGTAGCGGAAGACGACGCCCGCCTCTTCGGCCATTTTCGCCAGCCGCTGTGTAAAGAGCTGGCAGTCGCCGGTTTCATCATTGGGCAGGCGCAAACCGCCAGTGAGCTTATGCGAGGTCGCCGCCAGCGCCGGTTCAACGCGTGACAGTTCGTGCGCTTCTAACAGCTCATAAGGTACGCCCGCATCGCGCAGCACGGCAATATCTTTGCTGGCACTGTCGAACTGCTGCTGGGTGCGGAAGAGTTGCAGCGTTCCGCCCTGACGGCCCTCATAAGCGATACCGGTTTCACTGCGTAACGCTTTCAGGCAGTCACGGCTGTATTCGGCGATCCGCACCATCCGGCTTTTATTCTGCTGATAATGGTTAATGTCGCAGTTGCGCAACATGCGCCACATCCACTCCAGCTGAAAACTGCTGCCATCCAGCCGGATAGCCAGCGGCGCATGACGCTGAAACATCCACTTCACCGCTTTCAGTGGCACGCCGGGTGCCGCCCAGGGGGCAGCGTAGCCGGGTGAGATCTGACCCGCATTGCCCGCACTGGTCTCCATCGCCGCCGCAGGCTGACGATCGATGACGGTGACCTGATGTCCGGCCTGGGCCAGATACCAGGCGCTGGCCACACCGACTACCCCACTTCCAAGAATTACAACGTGCATAGCACCCGACCTCTAAAAGCATAATTCACTGTTCAACTGATGATAACCAGCGTATTAACACAGCGGGTACCACCCCGGAATTTCGCCATCTATTTCACATCTTTTTTACTTTTCAGGTAACTAAAATCTTGCTGCAGGCTCAATTTCAGCAATTTATGCGTATTAATCCCCGAATGCAGAAATAAATGACAGCAAAGTCAGTGAAAACCGCCTGTTTCAGGAGAATCCTTCAACCCCATACATTCCGCTTATAAACAGGATAAATAACCAGTAAAGTTGTTATTAGCCAGATTGAAATCTGTTAAATATCCCAATGCTTCTATCTGAATGATTTTGTGCCAAAGATTTCATTTGAGTTCGCATTTCGGATAGGCGACAGTGGGCTATCATTGTTGTGTTCGCCTAGTTTTTTTGGGTTCCCTTTTTCAGGACGAAGCCTTAAATAACCAGAACGGGTTGTCTCTCGGGTCAGCCGGTTTGCCAACAAGAGGTGCGCTATGACGACAATCTTTGACGAAGCCATCAGAAACAGCAAACGACTCAATGACGGACCAGACTGGACATTTGAACTGCTTGATGTCTACTTAGCTGAAATCGACCGGGTTGCAAAACTCTACCGGCTGGATACCTACCCGCACCAGATCGAAGTCATTACCTCTGAACAGATGATGGACGCTTATTCCAGCGTAGGCATGCCTATCAACTATTCTCACTGGTCGTTCGGTAAAAAGTTTATCGAAACCGAACAGCGCTACAAGCATGGGCAGCAGGGCCTGGCTTATGAAATCGTTATCAACTCCAATCCCTGCATCGCCTATCTGATGGAAGAGAACACCATGACCATGCAGGCGCTGGTGATGGCGCATGCCTGCTACGGTCATAACTCGTTCTTCAAAAATAACTACCTGTTTCGCAGCTGGACCGACGCCGGATCGATCGTCGACTATCTGCTGTTTGCGAAAAATTACATCAGCGACTGCGAAGAACGTTACGGTGTCGAAGAGGTTGAACGCCTGCTCGACTCCTGCCATGCCTTAATGAATTATGGCGTTGATCGCTACAAACGCCCGCAGAAAATCTCCCTGCAGGAGGAGAAGGCGCGACAGAAGAGCCGTGAAGAGTATCTGCAGAGTCAGGTGAATACGCTCTGGCGCACACTGCCCCGCCGCGAGAAAGAGGCGGTGCCCTTTGAAGCGGCCCGCTACCCCTCTGAGCCGCAGGAAAACCTGCTCTACTTTATGGAGAAGAACGCCCCGCTGCTGGAGCCGTGGCAGCGCGAGATCCTGCGCATCGTGCGCAAGGTGAGCCAGTATTTCTATCCACAGAAACAGACACAGGTGATGAATGAGGGCTGGGCAACGTTCTGGCACTACACCATCCTCAATCATCTCTACGATGAGGGTAAAGTGTCTGAACGCTTTATGATGGAGTTCCTGCACAGCCACACCAACGTCGTCTATCAGCCGCCCTACAACAGTCAGTGGTATAACGGCATTAACCCCTATGCATTAGGTTTTGCCATGATGCAGGACATCAAGCGAATCTGTCAGTCACCGACGGAAGAGGATCGCTACTGGTTCCCGGATATCGCCGGATCCGACTGGCTGGATACGCTGCATTTTGCGATGCGCGAGTTTAAGGATGAGAGCTTTATCAGTCAGTTCCTGTCGCCTAAGGTGATGCGTGACTTCCGTCTGTTTACCGTGCTGGACGATGACCGCAACAACTATCTCGAAATCGCCGCTATCCACGATGAGGCGGGTTACCGGGCGATTCGTCAGCAGCTCTCCGCCCAGTACAATCTGAGTAATCTGGAACCCAATATTCAGGTTTATAACGTCGATCTGCGTGGCGATCGTTCACTGACGCTGCGCTATGTGCCGCAGGGCCGCACGCCGCTGGATAAAAGCCGGCGCGAAGTGCTGAAGCATGTCCACCGTCTGTGGGGATTTGATGTGATACTGGAACAGCAGAATGAGGATGGCAGCGTCGAACTGCTGGATCGCAATCCACCCCGCGGTGTGGCACTCTGAGGAGATAAAAAACCGGACCCAGGGTCCGGTTTTTTTTAACGTTTGTTGCCGAGGTCGTCGGGCAGGTTCTTTTGCATGCTGTGCCAGATTTCACCGCTGCGGCGGCCATAGTTACGCACCACCTCAACAACCTCGTCCTGCCCTGGCGAGGTATCGCAGAGCGCCAGCAGTTTCAGATAAAAATCACGTGCCACCTGACGCGCTTCGGGATTAGAGAAGTAGTGACGTCCCACGCGCGTATACAGACCTTTCAGTCCATTGAGGATCAGCCCATAAATTGGGTTGCCTGATGCAAAGGCCAGACCCCGGAAGACCCGATAGTCGAGTTCGGTATAGGCCTCCGCCTGATCGGCGACCGCACTGACGGTTTCCAGTACCTCCCGCGCTTTATCCGGATGATGGCGCAGGGCACGGCTGATAAAAATGGAGGAAATGTTACTGCGCACTGACAGCAGGTTGTCAATCAGCACCGGCACGCTGTCGTGGTCGAGACGAGCCAGCGTTTCCAGAATATTCAGCCCGGACGTTTCCCAGAAATCGTTCACCCGCGTCGGCTTTCCGTGCTGGATCGTGAGCCAGCCATCACGGGCCAGACGCTGCAGTACTTCACGCAGTGTGGTACGCGTCACACCAATCAATTCAGAAAGCTCACGCTCAGCAGGAAGGATCGACCCGGGCGGAAAGCGACTGTTCCAGATGCTTTCAATAATATACTCTTCAGCAAATCCCGCTGGACTCTGAGCCTTTATAACCATAGCAATGTGTTCTCGTTGCTTTTCTCATCATGATGGGTACTCATCATACCAGACGCCCTATAGCGGATATAGACTGCATCACCATTAAAACCGGGCGCGGGCGCATATTTCAGACAGGCTGATAGCCGGGCGCTGAATGGCAGACGGGCGATTTTCTGCCAGCCATTTTGCGGTGGCAGAAACCGATGGGGCTGGCTTTATCTCTCCCGGCGCCGGGTCCGGATAGAAGCCGGGCGAATGTCGGTCACAGGTGTTCCCGCAGATGCCCGCCTTCCGGTAGCAGCACGCGCCTGACGCCGCCAGCCGGTCCCCGTCGCTGCCGTTCCGGCTTATCTCCTGTTAACCTGCGCTGGATCAGCATCCGGTTATGTTTACACATGATTTTTCCCTGGCCGTAGCTGGTTTGCCTGCACTTTTGGTTTACACTGCGTGGCATTCACGTTTACAGGGAATGCACTATGTTGAGATATCTGAATCGCTGTTCACGCGGTCGCGGCGCCTGGTTATTACTGGCCCTGACTGCGCTGGCGCTGGAGTTGGCGGCGCTCTTTTTTCAGCACGTTATGGGACTGAAACCCTGCGTGATGTGCATTTATGAACGCAATGCGCTATTCGGCGTACTGGGCGCGGGGCTGGTTGGGGCAATCGCGCCGAAATCGCCGTTACGTCTGGGTGCGCTGGCTCTCTGGATTTACAGTGCCTGGGAAGGTCTGCGTCTTGCTTATGAACACACCATGATTCAGCTGCACCCCAATCCCTTCACCACCTGCGATTTCGCGGCTCGCTTCCCCGACTTCCTGCCGCTCGACAAGTGGCTGCCGTCACTCTTTCTGGCCAGCGGTGACTGCGCAGAACGCAGCTGGACGTTTCTGACGCTGAGTATGCCGCAGTGGATGATTGTGGTTTTTGCCGGTTATCTTCTGGTCGCGGCGCTGGTGCTGATTGCTCAGCCTTTCAAAGCGAAACAACGCGATCTCTTTGGTCGCTGACATAAAAAAGGCTGCCAGCGGCAGCCTTTTTTTGCGGCATTCAGCCGTTGCGGTCCGGCCGGTCAATAATATGATCCTCCCAGTCCCGCACTTCACTCTCCCGCACCGCAATGTAACGCACCGAAATGCGCTGGGCGTGCATGGCGCTTTTCGAACCCGCACGTAGCGGATGCCAGGCCGGTAGCGGTTTGCCCTCACCCAGCAACCGGTATGCGCAGGTGCGCGGCAGCCAGTCAAAGGTGGTCAGATTTTCGCGGGTGAGCTTGATGCAATCCTCTTCTAACTCAAAGCGGCGCTCATAGTTGCGGCACTGGCAGCTCTTAATGTTGAGCTGATTACATGCGACATTGGTGAAATAGATCTCATCCGTGTCGGCGTCCTGTAGCTTGTTCAGGCAACACTGACCGCAACCATCACACAAGGATTCCCACTCCTCATCGCTCATTTGGGCCAGGCGTTTATGTTGCCAGAAAGGGGTGTCAGTCATGATGCGTGTCCGGGTTGTGCCTGAAACGCACCTTATAAAGCCTCTGCCGCGGTGATGCAAGTTTTTAGAGCACGCGCGTGCTGATGCCGTGGCCTGCCACTGAAACCTCCAGCTGATCGCCTGCGTGCATCGGGCCTACGCCTTCCGGCGTGCCGGTAAGGATTACGTCGCCTGCACGCAGCGTAAAGTAGTGACTCATGTGGGCAATCAGCGGCAGGATTTTATGAATCATATCTGCGGTATTACCCTGCTGACGGACGTCGCCATTGACCAGCAACTTAAGCTCACTATTCTGCGGGTCGCCACTGAACTCGGCGGCCGGAATAAAACCGGAGATCGGACAGGCGTTATCGAAGCCTTTTGATTTCTCCCACGGCTGGCCCGCTTTTTTCAGGCCGGCCTGCAGATCCCGAAGCGTCAGATCCAGCGCCACGCCATAACCCGCAATGGCCTTCGCCACATGCGCCTCACTGGCCTGTTTCAGGGTTGCACCGATCAGCACCGCCAGCTCAACTTCATGGTGAACCTCGCCGAAGCCGTCAGGAATTGAGAGCGGCTGGCGCAGATCGCACAGTGCGGTTTCCGGCTTAATGAAGATAACCGGTTCAGTCGGCGTTGCACTGCCCATCTCTTTAATGTGTTTTGCATAATTACTGCCAACGCAAACCACTTTGCTGACCGGAAAATCGATTAAAGCGCCTTGCCAGTTCCGATGCTGATACATGCTCATCCCCTGTTCAGGTTAGGTGTGATGCCAGCGTTGCTGGCGGCTTAATGTTTGCTTATGGACTGATCGTCATGCCAGTCTCATGGCGTGATAATAAGATCCTTTTACCGATCCGGGGGGTGGAATTTGTCAAAAAGCGTAAACAGCGATGCCCGGACGCTGAAGTTATGAGCAAATCGGGGAGAAAATTCAGGCAGGAAATTTAAGAAGAGCAGAAAAATGATAAGCTGCGCCATCTATTTTGCGCAGCATTAAAGCCATATTATCCTGGCAGCATCGCGCTGGCAGGATTTATATTTACAGAAGAATCTGAGTTAAACTTTTTTATCCGCCTGTAAATGAATTTTTAGCAGACTTTCAATCGGTGGAGGAAGCTGTAAATAATAGCCCTGCTCGCTTAACCCCTGCTTAACTTTATTGATATCGGCATTAGCCAGCCTCTCGCGGCCCTCCAGCTTCAGCACCATCGCAAGCTGTGGCTTGCCAAAACCTTTCAGCAACGCTTCCGGAACGCGCGAGAAATCGTCCTTTTTTTCAACATAGAGATAAGTCTGGTCACGTAACGGGCTTCTGTAGATCACACAAAACATATTTTTTACTCGAATTAACCGGCGTTGAGGCTTGTCTGAATATAGCTGTAACTATACCATGCTTGCAGAACTTCGAATATTCACCGTGAGCGCTTAAACGATGATTTTATCATCGCCCGGCTGACGGTAGTGAAAACAGGACTGAGTCGGGACTGATGTCGCAAACGCCAATCGAATTTAAAGGTAGCAGTTTCACCCTGTCTGTTGTCCATTTGCATCACCATGACCCTGTGGTGATTCGCAAGGCACTTCAGGACAAGATTGACCAGGCGCCAGATTTCCTGAAAAACGCGCCAGTGGTGCTTAACGTTGCCACACTGAGTGCAGATGTTAACTGGAAGCAGCTACAGCAGGCGATTCTCGCCACCGGTTTACGCATTGTTGGCGTAAGCGGCTGCAAAGATGAAGCCCTGAAGCGCGTTATCGTTCGGGCCGGCCTGCCGGTGCTGGCAGAAGGCAAAGAAGCCCGGCCGCGCAGCGAAGCGCCCGCGCCCGTTCCCGAACCTCAGCCTGTGGCGGCCGAAGCGGTGGCCGCCAAGACCCGCATCGTGAATACGCCGGTGCGCTCAGGCCAGCAGATTTATGCGCGTGACGCCGACCTGATTGTCACCAGCAGCGTCAGCGCCGGGGCTGAACTGGTCGCCGACGGCAACATTCATATTTATGGCATGATGCGCGGTCGTGCGCTGGCAGGTGCCAGCGGTGATCGCAACTGCCAGATTTTCTGTACCCATCTGGCTGCCGAACTGGTCTCGATTGCCGGGGAGTACTGGATCATGGATCAGATCCCGCAAGAATTTTTTGGTAAAGCTGCGCGCCTGTGCCTGCAGGATGGCGCGCTGACTATCCAGACACTCAATTAGGCCCCTTTTCTTTTGTTAAGGAAATCAACATTTATGGCACGCATTATTGTAGTTACATCCGGTAAAGGGGGCGTTGGTAAGACCACGTCAAGCGCGGCCATCGCCACCGGTTTAGCGCAGAAAGGCAAAAAGACAGTTGTGATCGATTTTGATATCGGTCTGCGTAATCTGGATTTGATCATGGGCTGTGAGCGCCGTGTGGTCTACGATTTCGTTAACGTCATCCAGGGCGATGCCACGCTGAATCAGGCACTGATTCGCGACAAACGTACCGAGCAGCTCTATATCCTGCCTGCGTCACAGACGCGCGATAAAGATGCGCTGACCCGTGAAGGTGTTGAAAAAGTCCTGAACGACTTAGCTGAGATGGAGTTCGATTTCATCGTCTGTGACTCGCCAGCGGGTATCGAAACCGGTGCCCTGATGGCACTTTACTTTGCCGATGAAGCCATCATTACCACCAACCCGGAAGTCTCCTCTGTCCGCGACTCCGACCGCATTCTCGGCATCATCTCGTCCAAATCCCGTCGCGCTGAAAACAGTCTGGAGCCGGTTAAGGAGCATCTGCTGCTGACCCGCTACAATCCTGGCCGCGTGAGCCGTGGCGATATGCTGAGTATGGAAGATGTGCTGGAGATCCTGCGCATTCCTCTGGTCGGCGTGATCCCTGAAGATCAGTCCGTTTTACGCGCCTCTAACCAGGGCGAGCCGGTGATTCTTGACGGCGAGTCTGACGCTGGCAAAGCCTATGCCGATACCGTTGAACGGTTGCTCGGTGAAGTACGCCCCTTCCGCTTTATTGAAGAAGAGAAGAAGGGTTTCCTGAAACGCCTGTTCGGGGGATAAACCATGGCATTACTTGATTTCTTTTTATCCCGGAAGAAGAACACTGCCAACATAGCCAAGGAAAGGCTGCAGATTATCGTGGCAGAACGGAGAAGGGGCGACAGTGAGCCCCACTATCTTCCGCAACTTAAGCGTGACATTCTGGAAGTGATTTGCAGATATGTGAAGATCGACCCGGAAATGGTGACGGTGCAGCTGGATCAAAAAGGGGATGATATCTCTATTCTGGAGCTTAACGTCACCCTGCCGGAGACGGATGACGTGACGAAATGACGCTGACCGTTTCCTGAATTTCCCCTGCGCTCTGGCAGGGGAAATTTCATCGGTCAACAGTCCGCCAGAATGGCATCAATACCCGGTTTCAACAGTTCGCCCCGCCATCCGGTGAGTAATTCTGGCTGACGTCCCTGTGGCTTCAGGCCCCAGTGCTGGCTGAGCACCTGATTGATTTGTCGACGTGACGCCAGCAATTCCTGACTGAACCCACTCTGCTCACTCACCTGCTGCACCAGCGCTTTCATCGCCTTAAATACCTGCTTATAGTGCGGATGTTCAATCAGATTGCCCAGCGGAGCGGGTAAGCCTCCCTCGTCCAGCGACGCAGCTTCGGCGACCAGCGCCACCAGCGTTTTACCGTGGAAACGGATCTCGTGACCCGACAGCCCCAGATGATCCAGCTCTCCCAGTGAACCAGGCATAAAACGGGCGACTTTCCACAGATGCTCTTCGCGCACCACAAAGTTCACGGCCATATCCTTTTCACGCGCCAGTTTCAGACGCCAGGCTGCCAGCCGCTGTAACGCCGCCAGCTGGCGGGGACGCAACTGCCAGGCATTGGTGATGTCCCGCCAGGCCTCATCCGGTGCCAGCGTATCGAGACGGCGCTGACAGAGATTTTCGCACTCGCTGAGCGCCGCCGCCATATTGCCGGACGCCTCGGTATTGGCCATCAGCTGACGGGCAATCGGCAGCAGATAGTGAACATCCGCTGCGGCATAAGCGCACTGGCGCTCGGTCAGCGGGCGGGCCAGCCAGTCTGTACGGGACTCGCTTTTATCGAGTTCAACCTGGGTGAAGTGCGCCACCATGGCGGCAAAGCCCCATGAGAGCGGCTGGCCTGAGAAGGCCGCCAGAATCTGCGTGTCGATCATCGGCGTTGGCAGGACGCCAAAGCGGTGCAAAAAGACCTCCAGATCTTCCCCGCCGGCATGCAGAAACTTAGTAACGCGGGTATCTGTCAGTAATTCGATGAACGGCGACCAGTCGCGGATATTCAGCGGATCGATCAGCACCAGTTGCTGATCGTCAAACAGCTGGATCAGGCCGAGCTGAGGATAGTACGTACGGGTGCGGACAAATTCGGTATCCAGTGCCACTGCCGTGTGCTGGCGCGCTTTCTGACACACGTCTGCCAGCTGATCATCCTGGTCGATAAGGGAATAGTTCACGTCTTAATTTCACCGCAGCCTGCAACGCGCGGCGCTCCTTGTTAAACACAATAAAAACGCCGGACACGCCGGCGTTCAACCTCAAATCAGTTCCGCTTCAGCTGCCGGGCTTTGCCTCGTCGCGCAGCTCGCGTCGTAATATCTTGCCAACATTGGTTTTAGGCAACTCATCCCGAAACTCGATGATTTTCGGCACCTTGTAGCCGGTCAGCTGACGGCGACAGTGGTCGAGCACCTCCTCTTTCGTCAGCGAGGCCTCTTTTTTGACGATGCAGACTTTCACCGCTTCACCCGAAAGATCGCTGGGCACGCCAATCGCTGCTGCTTCACGCACTTTTGGGTGCTGCATCAGCACATCTTCGATTTCATTCGGGTAGACATTAAAGCCTGACACCAGAATCATATCTTTTTTGCGGTCCACGATGCGAATAAAGCCCTGCTCATCAACGGTAACAATATCACCGCTGTGGAGCCAGCCATTTTTCAGCACCTCCGCCGTGGCTTCCGGATGCTGCCAGTAGCCCAGCATCACCTGTGGACCGCGAATGCAGAGTTCTCCCGGTTCACCCGGTGGCACTTCATTACCGGCATCATCCAGAATCAGAACATCGGTAGAGGGAACCGGCAGACCAATACTGCCGGTGTGGCAGCTGATGTCATAAGGATTCACCGACACCAGCGGCGAACACTCGGTCAGGCCATAGCCCTCCAGCAGGTAGTGGCCGGTCAGTTTTTCCCAGCGTTCAGCCACCACTTTCTGTACCGCCATTCCACCGCCCGCGGAGAGGCGCAGCGTCGAGAAATCGAGCTTGTTAAACTGCTCATCGTTGAGGAGCGCGTTAAACAGCGTGTTCACGCCGGTAATGGCGGTAAAGGGTACTTTACCCAACTCTTTCACAAAACCGGGAATATCGCGCGGATTGGTAATCAACAGGTTCTGCCCACCCAGTTCAAGGAACAGCAGACCATTCACGGTCAGGGCGAAGATGTGATAAAGCGGCAACGCGGTGACCACAAACTCTTTACCATCGCGCAGCATTTTGCCATAGGTCGCCCGGGTCTGCTCAATGTTCGCCTGCATGTTGCGGTGGGTCAGCATCGCCCCTTTCGCAACGCCGGTGGTGCCGCCGGTATACTGCAGGAAAGCGAGATCGTCATTGGACACTGTCGGACGCTGATAAGGCAGCGAGCCCCCCTCCTCCAGCACCTGGCGAAAGGAGATAGCGCCCGGCAGGTGATATTTGGGTACCAGCTTCTTCACATATTTGACGACAAAATTGACCAGCGTGGCTTTGACGGGTGCCAGCTGATCACCCATCCGGGTCAGAATGACATGGCGAACCGGCGTTTCAGCCACCACTTTTTCCAGCGTGTGGGCAAAATTGGAGACGATAACGATGGCGCTGGCGCCGCTATCATTGAGCTGATGCTTCAGCTCGCGCGGTGTATAGAGTGGATTCACATTGACGACAACCATCCCCGCACGCAGCACACCAAACAGGGCCACCGGATACTGGAGCAGGTTCGGCATCATCAGCGCCACCCTGTCACCGGCTTTCAGGCCCAGCTGATGCTGGAGATAGGCGGCAAACGCGCGGCTCTTCTCCTCCAGCTGCCGAAAGGTCATCTTCTGACCCATGTTCAGAAAAGCGGGTTGATCGGCGTAGCGTTTTACGGCCTGCTCAAACAGATCCACCAGAGAAGTATAACGATCTGCACTTATTTCGGCAGGCACATCTGCCGGGTAGCGTTTCAGCCAAACCTTATTCAAGGATCCACCCCGATAATTATGTTGTATTTCCATCGCTGCCTCAGCCAATCCGGTTTATTAACAATATTTTAACTGATTGTACCAGTTTGCCTGTTTCGGCATGTTGAGGTTGCGAAGTCCATCACTAAATTTCGTGCTGATAAAACAGACAAATAAAAAGCCCGGCAGCGAGCACCGCGACCGGGCTGAACAGACTCGATTTCACACTTATTCGGTCAGAATGGTCTGCACCTCTGTCGGACCCGTGTTGATCATGCCCCAGTAGGGATTAGGCCCCCAGTAACCCCCATGATGGCGAGTCGGCCCATACCAGATCCAGGGATCCACAGGCTGAGGCGGCGCCATCACCTGCTGCGTCAGCCGCCAGCGCTGGTAGCCGCGCACGTCGATGACCACGAATTTGTAATCCGCCTCTCCGATCTTGCCCTGCTCGGTCCCCTTCAGCGTGCCCAGCACCGTGACATACTGATTCCGGACATCCACCGGATCAACAAAACCGTGAATGTCGGCATAAATACGACCCACCGATGCCGCACCCAGGCGCGGTCTTGCGCTGTCGTCCAGCGGCTGAGCTGCGATCTCCAGCCGTGTTTTACCATTCAGATTGGTGACATTAACGACCTTGCCGCCAAAGCGCGACTCCTGACCGACAAACAGCGCCGGATCGCTCATCACCCGCAACAGATCCTGCTGCGGCTGCGGCGAACTGCCCTGCAGCGTGTCAGGGATAGAGACACAACCGGTTAACGCCAGCACACAGGTCAGCAGCAGACCTGAAAGCCCTTTACCACAGATTGACGACATAGAGATTCTCCCATCAGGTAAAGATTAGACTGGACGCATAACAATAAGTTGCGTCTCTGCTACCGGCCAGGTAACTTTTTCCAGGCGACCTCATTACGCAGGTAGGTGGGCTCTGCCGTTTCAGGCAGGCATGTCTTACCACGGGCCAGCGCCTGGGCTGCCAGCGGCAGCATATCCTCTGCGGCAGGCAGGGTCACATCGCTGGCGTGGAGCGTCAGAGAGTGGCCCTGCTGGAGCTTCGGATAAGCCTGCCAGCCGGTGCCTGCGGTCGTCCATTTGCCGGTCAGCGCCTGCATACGGGCCAGCGCCGCCTCGGGCGAAAGCACGCTTTCTGTGGAGTCACCCTGCCAGACGCCCTGCTCATCGCGCTGATATTCGGCCCAGTAGACTTCACCCATACGCGCATCAATCGCGGTTAACACCCGTGTAGCACCGTGCAGACGCCATGCGCCTTCCGCCAGCGTCGCCAGGGTCGATATGGCGATCATCGGCAGAGCGGCACCCAGGGCCAGCCCCTGCGCAATACCAATGCCAATGCGCACGCCGGTAAAACTGCCGGGACCCCGACCAAACGCCAGCGCGTCGAGCTCGGTCAGTTCCAGCCGCTGCGCCAGCAGCAGCTCCTCGACCAGCGGCAGAATGCGCTGGGTATGATCGCGCGGGGCGATCTCAAATCGGGCATCCATCTGTTGCTGATTCAGCAAAGCGGCTGAACAGGCTTCTGTTGCCGTATCCAGCGCTAGAATTCGGGCTGACATGACTACCTCAGAAGAAAGAAAAACGGCGCGCATCTTAGCACAGAATTACGCATCTGGTTCGGGTTGCTGGCGGATAAAGGCGATGGCACGGGCGATGTCCCGGGTACGCGGCGTGGGCGGCAGGCTGTTGAGAAACAGTGCGCCATAGGGACGCGACACCAGCCGCTGATCGCAGATAACCAGCACACCGCGATCGTCCGTATCACGAATCAGGCGTCCGACGCCCTGCTTCAGCGTGATCACCGCATCCGGCAACTGTACGTCAGCAAAAGGGTCGCCGCCGCGGATACGGCAGTCCTCCATCCTGGCTTTTAACAGCGGATCTTCGGGAGACGTAAATGGAAGCTTGTCAATAATCACCAGCGACAGCGCATCTCCACGCACATCCACCCCTTCCCAGAAACTGCTGGTCGCGACCAGCAGGGCATTGCCTTTCTCAATAAATTGTTTCAGTAACTGGCCTTTACTGGTTTCACCCTGCACCAGCACCGGCAGCGTCATTGAGGCGCGAAATTCTGCCGCTAGTTCCCGCATCATCAGGTGCGAGGTGCAGAGAAAGAAACAGCGGCCTTGGTTGGCATCAATCAGCGGTTTCATCATCGCGGCCAGCTGACGTGCGCCACCCGGCCGGTTGGGTTCCGGCAGATTGCGAGGTACGCAAAGCAGCGCCTGTTTCGCAAAATCGAATGGACTGTTAAGGATCAGGCTCTTCGCCGCATTCACCCCCAGCCGTTCGGCGAAGTGGGCCATATTCTCGTCGACCGCCAGCGTCGCGGAGGTAAAAATCCACGCGGCTTTGCGGTTGTCCATCACTTCACGGAAGCGTTCCGCCACCGAGAGCGGCGTCAGCGCAAGAATAAAGTGACGCGAGGTGCATTCATACCAGTAGCTGTAGCCCGGCTCGTTAACTGCCCGCAGCCGTTTCAGCCGGCCACGGTAGAGCGCGGCCCGCTCAAAGGCGGCATCCAGCAGGGCTGAACGGCCCAGAGAGAGTTTGATGACGTCGTAGCAGAGCTCAAGCGCGTCATCCAGCAGCGTAAACATGCGCAGAATCGCGTTATCGCTCAGCAGTTCGCGCAGGTTACCGCGAAAGCCGGGATCGCCTAATGTCAGCCGGAAATCCTGTGCACACTGCGCCAGACGGTCAGCCGATTTCTGCAGCTGCTGGGCATCGCGCACCTCAGTCCGGTAGGCGGTGATAATGTCTTTCGCCAGATCGAGTAACTGGCGGCTGGAGAGTTGCTGACCAAAATACTGGCTGGCGATATCGGGCAGCTGATGGGCTTCATCGAAGATCATCACATCCGCTTCAGGGATCAGTTCACCAAAGCCCCCCTCTTTCACCACTAAGTCGGCAAGGAACAGATGGTGGTTCACCACGACGACATCAGCGTCCATCGCACGCTTTCGCGCTTTAACCACAAAGCACTCTTTATATCGCGGACAATCGGTGCCGAGGCAGTTGTCATTTGTGCTGGTGACCAGCGGCCAGACCGGGCTGTCTTCAGTCACACCGGCGCAGCTGCTGATGTCGCCATCTTCGGTCTGAGATGACCAGCTTCGCAGCGTCACCATGTCGGTCAGCGCCTGAACCGTAAGATCACCGCCCGCCATCGACTGCTGTTCCATGCGTTCCAGGCAGAGATAGTTAGATCGCCCTTTCAGCAGAGCAGTTTTGCCTTTGAACTTCAGTGCGCGGGTCATGGTGGGCAGATCGCGGCCATAAAGCTGATCCTGCAGCGCTTTAGAACCGGTGGAGACAATCACTTTTTTTCCGGCCCGTAATGCGGGCGCCAGATAGGCATAGGTTTTTCCGGTGCCGGTCCCGGCTTCAACCACCAGTTCACCCTGCTGTTTTACGGCGTCCGACACCGCCTGCGCCATTTGACGTTGTGCTTCTCGCGGCCTGAAACCTGCGATCGCCTGCGCCAGTGCGCCATCCACTGCAAAATCGTCTGCCACATACCCTCACTAAGAACGGCAAAAACACTGTAATTATGTCAGTATTGGGATGACAAAGCAAAATGGATACTTTTCAATGCGTTAACTGAAATCAGCTTTTACAGCGGCATCGTCAGTAGTCTGCATTCAGGGTTGTTATAAACGGAAAGCGGCCAGTGACCGCCTTGTGAGAAGTGTAGGTTGTGCCGTCAGACCAGACAGCGTGGTCACAGAATACGAAGAAGCAGCACTCGTCTGCTATTCGACAATCAACCGACCGTTAAGCGGCTGTAAAGGACGATTATTGCTCGTTTTCAATGCCTTTTTAAAAGCATCGAGCTGCGACTGAGAGAGCGTAACGGGCTGTTTCATCACCAGCCAGCGAACACCTTCGCTGCAGGGGGGCGTTGTCAGTGAACCGCTGAAACGATAATAGTGCAGGTCTTGCGGAAAAAGTGCGCGTAAATCGACCTGACGATGAATAGTAATCTGCTGATTTTCTTTTTTCGGCATCGCATCAATCAGAGGAACCAGCGCCGGATTTTCTTTACCGACCTCAAACATCACTGCCACGACTGCCAGCTCACCATCCTCTTTGCTGTGAACAAAATGGGCCTCCAGAGGAAAAGTCTGTCCGTTGATCTGATTTTCGGCGGGGGCATGAAAGTGATACTGCCTCAGCGTGAACTTTTCCTTATCCAGGATAAAATCATCGTCTTCGTCGACGGTTACCTGAATGGTATGGCCATTGTTAATGACTTTCTCAGCCGACGTATGGTAGGTCAAATCCAGCGTCTGCAGATGTCCATCGACAGGATCTTTTATATTAATGGGTGACTGCGACTTTCCTTCATGGCAAAGATGGAAATCACGAGACAGTTCGCTCCAGTGCTCAGGTCCTGCTTTGCCTTCATAACTCCAGTGTTGTTCCGCTGCATTGGCCAGGCTGGCAGACGCAAGCGCAATAAACAAACTGACTATTTTTGCTTTTCTCATTTTATCCCTGATTAATCCGCTGAATTTCATCATGGATAATATTCGGTGAGCATTTACTTCAGCAAGATAACAAAAGGCGATTGGATATCACTTCAGCCAAATAACTATTTCATTATAGTTATTGATGTTAATTAAATTAACATACCCAATAGATTATTAAAATTGACGTAACTATTCAGAACGCGCTCACTGTGTACCAGACGCTACAAAGCGTGTTATGTCTGAAATAAGAACCGCAAAACAGCAGAGAACCGTTTTGCGGTATGCGAGTCATACAGAATGCTTAAACCGATTGGAAACCTCTCTCAGGTTAGTCAGACGTCTTCTTCTGACGGATCGATTTCTTCATCCTCTTCCTCATCTTCCGGATAGATTTCAGCATCATCTGGCATGGGTTCATCGTAATCAGGACGTTCAGACATAATTACCTCCGGTGTTAAAATAGCATTTTTGCTATTTGAGTTAAGTGTAGCTGAGTTCAGCACACTTCAGCTCTCAGCGAGGTAAAGAAAAGATAAGTCACTGATAAACTGCAAGCTATAAATCCGGTAATGTTTGTTGCCTGACGTCTGCCCCTGCGCTTATCGCGCAGGGACATCAGACTACGCAGTTGCATCTGTTACTCATCACTGAAAATGCAGCAAAAAGCATGCAGTGCGTTCACCCAGGTTGGAATGAATCATAAGCCTGGCCTTTCCGGACCTAACATGCGAGAAAAAAGCCGCAGGCAGATGCCTGTAGCTTCAGAATTTAAACAAACTATTAATCCGCACCCGATACATATTGTTGTTGAGAGAACGGTTCTTTATTATGAATAAACAGAGAAAAGAAAGCCCGGCGCGAAAGAGAACATATTACTGTTATTCCAGTGATTATTTATGCCTTAGATCTTTCAGGGATATCAGCACTGAAATTTTATCTTTCTGACAGCTGGAAGTTAACAGATTCAACCTGCTTTTATGATCTGATAAATGAGCCCAGGTGCCGTTGGCTGCTTTCATAGTTAATTAAAAACCAGGAGGGTATTTAATGTTAAAATCAGGATGCTGCACGCTGATGCTTCTCACCCTGAGCGGGTGTTCTCTGAATGCAGAGCCCCCCGCAGAGTCAGCCACACCGCACAACCAGGCACTCTTACCTCCCGTTACGACGGAAATTAACCCGGCTCAGCGTCGGGCGATTATGTCAGGTGAACGGCCTGACTGGTCTGACAGTGATCCCCTATCGGGTTTCAGGCATTCACCCTATAAAAAATAAACCCGGACTTCACGCTGTCATCGTGCTTAACGCCAGCCATGTAGTGAAGCCTGTCACTATGACAGCGCGTTGAGTCGCCTGCATCAGGCCCGGATATAGAGCGCGCCCGCCAGCATGAAGATAAACAGGACAACAAAGGTGATTACGCCTTGTCTGCGGCCTTTCGACAGACCGACAAAGGCTGAAACCACAACAAACAGGAGCGTCAGTGCGCCTGCCATAACCCAAAACAGATACTGCGTGTTCGCCATGTCCTCATCCTCTTTCTGTGGCGCTATCTTTCGTTTGATTTATAACATTTTTCAGCCTGTCCCGCCTGCAATTCTCCCTGTGCTGTCGCCGGCCAGCACCCAGCACAGGTTTCACCCCGTTTCCGCACTGCTCATCCGGTCCGGTGACGATGTGATGAAGGTATCAAATAAGGCGCATCACAGGCTGGAAACAACTCCGCGAATTATACTGATGAAATCAGCACAATACCGGCATAAAACCTCCGGGGGCTGACGCGCTACGACGTGCTTAATATTGTCATTCAGACAGTATCAGGCACCAGGCTTTAACCTGACTGCCTGCTCTGGGCGGAGGAATGCTATGACCTTTTTTCGCATCAGCTTTCTGGCTGGCGTGCTGCTGCTCTGCGGCTGCCAGGCACCCACCCCTGACCAGGCACGTCAGCAGCCACCTTTATTTCAGGGGCAGAGCACCCGAACGGTTCCGCAGCTCAGCGATTGTATCTATCGCGGCTGGTCGACAACGACAGTCATTGCCCGTGATAACACCACTCACACCCAGCCCAGAGGCAGTGACATCAGTGTTTACACCTGGGAAGATTCGATCTTTGCGGATATCGCCTCTTACCGGAAAGGGTCAGCGGTGAAATATTTCACTACCTTCCGGATGGCGCCTGAGGTGATGGCGGACAGACAGGCGATTGTTCAGCGCTGCCTGTAGGGCGTAAAGGATGACAGCGGTGTCAGGAGTGTGCCAGGCTAATGCGCAAATAACCAGGGAGAAACCGATGAGCATTACCCGCATTGATCCGGAACACCGCATGTCCGAAGCTGTCATTCATAATGACACGATCTATTACACCAGCGTGCCAGAAAACCTGGACGCCGATGCCGAAGCGCAGACCGCGAATGCGCTGGCAGTCATTGATGCGATGCTGACCCGGCTGGGCAGCGACAAAAGCAAAATCCTCGATGCGACGCTGTTTCTGGTCGATAAAGCCGATTTTCCTGCGATGAACCGCGCATGGGACGCCTGGGTTTCTCCGGGTCAGGCACCCGTGCGCTGCACGGTTCAGGCCGGGCTGTTAAATCCGAAATATAAAATCGAAATCAAGATTATCGCCGCCCGCTAACCGTGCCGGGCGTTATTCCTCTTCGTTCTCGTCATCTTCGTCGTCGAATAGCGCCCGAATCTGTTCACCCGTATGACTCTCGCGAATTTCCTGCGCCACCTGGGCGATCGCCTGCCCGCTCGTCAGTCCGCCTGCCATTAATTCCTGAATGCGTTCGACGGCCTGCTGTTGCTGCTCATGAGAGAGCGCCGGTAATCCTGTGATCATGTTCGACTCCTGCGTTGGGGCTGACAGTATCCCACGAGGAACAAACAGGTGCCAGTCAGGAAAAAATATGTCAGTCTGACCGCCTCTTAGCCTGCTGATTTCTCTGCACGATGATTGTTGAAACTCTGACGCTTAACTACACCCCGGATGCGCTGACGCAGCGTTTCGCCCCCCTTTCCCATCTGCCCTGGGCAATGCTGCTCTCCTCTGCACAGGCCAGCCACAGCGATAACCGCTTTGATATTCTGACCGCCGACCCGCGTGCGACGTTGGTCACCCAGGGCGCGACCACGACCGTCAGTGACCAGAACGGCAGCCGGGAATCCACTGCCGATCCGCTGCTGCTGGTTCAGCAGCAGTGTGATGCGCTGGGCGGGACGCCAGAGCCCAGCGAAGCCCTGCCCTTTCAGGGCGGGGCGCTGGGCCTGTTTGGTTATGATCTTGGCCGCCGGTTTGAACTCCTGCCACAGCATGCCGTTGCCGATCTGACGACCCCGGACATGGCAGTGGGAATCTATGACTGGGCACTCATCGCCGATCATCATCAGCAGACACTGACGCTGGTGGCAACGAAGAACGTGGCGGCACGTGCCGCCTGGCTGGCAGCCTGGCCTGCGCGTGAGGCCGCCCCCTTTTCACTGACCAGTCGCTGGCGTTCGAACCTGAGTTATGCCGACTACACCGTCCGCTTTGACAGAGTGCAGGCCTACATTCAGGCGGGCGACTGTTATCAGGTCAACCTGGCCCAGCGCTTTCAGGCAGGTTATCAGGGTGATGAGTGGGAGGCGTTCGTCCGGCTGAATGCGGCCAACCGCGCGCCGTTCAGCGCGTTTCTGCGTCTGCCTGGCAGTGCCATTCTCAGCCTGTCGCCCGAGCGTTTTTTGTCGCTGAACCAGAAACAGATTGAAACCCGGCCAATAAAAGGCACCCGGCCACGCTGCAGCGATCCTGTTGCCGATGCGCAACAGGCTGAGGCGCTGCGCAATGCGGAGAAAGATCGGGCCGAAAACCTGATGATTGTTGATTTGCTGCGCAACGATATCGGCCGCGTCGCCGTGCCCGGCTCGGTCGCCGTGCCGGAACTGTTTGTGGTTGAGCCCTTCCCTGCGGTTCATCACCTGGTCAGCACGGTGCGGGCGCAGTTGCCTGACAGCCTAAAGGCCACCGATCTGCTGCGCGCCTGTTTCCCGGGCGGCTCAATAACCGGCGCCCCCAAAATCCGGGCGATGGAGATTATTGATGAACTGGAACCCCAGCGCCGCAATGCCTGGTGTGGCAGCATCGGCTATCTCAGTCTCTGTGGACGGATGGATACCAGCATCACCATCCGCACGCTGATCGCCGAGGGCCAGCAGATTTACTGTGCCGCCGGTGGCGGCCTGGTCGCCGACAGCGATCCGGCGGCGGAATATCAGGAAACGCTTGATAAAGTCAGCCGGATTTTACCGGCACTGGAACAGATCGGAGGCGCCATTGGCCCTGACGCTTGATACCTTTCGCAGCCGTTTTCTGTTGCAGCAGCCTGGCGGCAGCAGTCAGCACCTCTCCGGTCGCCATGCTGCGGTACTGGTGCCGGTGGTGGCGAGGCCTGAGCCCGGCCTGCTGCTGACACAACGATCGCGCGCGCTCCGCAAACACGCCGGGCAGGTTGCCTTTCCCGGCGGAATGCAGGATGCAACCGACGCCTCGCTGATTGCCACGGCACTGCGCGAAGCGCAGGAGGAGATCGGACTGGATCCGCAGCAGGTCGACGTGTTAGGTCTGCTGCCTGCCGTGACCAGCAGCACGGGTTTTCAGGTGACGCCGGTGCTGGGGATCATTCCGTCCGGTTTGCGGTTAACGCTCAATCCGGATGAAGTCAGCAGCGCCTTTGAAATGCCGCTGGCCGAGGCCCTGCAGCTCAGCCGCTACAGCGTGCTGGAAATCAGCCGGGCGGGTGTGCGTCATCCGGTCTGGCTGTCACGCTATCAGGATTACCTGGTCTGGGGCATGACCGCGGGAATTATTCGTTCACTGAGTGCTCAGATTGCTTTCTGACGTCCTCCCGGGCTTTATCGCCCTGGCACACCAGCAACCTGTCGGGGTGCGCTATAATTTTTTCTACTGGTTTTAATAAGTTTATTTCATGCGAAAAGCTGCTCTTTTCCGGTGCATGACCATTACTATTAGCGCCATAAACTGCCCCGGCAGACTGATAATAATTGTGAGGAGTGTCACCTGTGATTAGTGTTTTCGACATGTTCAAAGTGGGCATCGGCCCCTCGAGTTCGCATACTGTCGGCCCGATGAAGGCGGGCAAACAGTTTGTGGACTTGCTGAGCGAACAGGGAAAGCTGCAGGAGGTGACCCGGATCGCCGTGGATGTGTATGGATCGCTCTCCCTGACCGGAAAAGGCCACCACACTGACATCGCCATTATTATGGGTCTGGCGGGTGAATCACCAGATACCGTGGACATTGATGCCATCCCCGCCTTTATTAAGGATGTCGAACAGCGTGAGCGACTGCTGCTGGCAAAAGGCGAGCATGAGGTAGACTTCCCGCGCGAAGGCGGCATGGTGTTTCGCAGTGAGAATCTCTCCTTGCATGAGAATGGTCTGCGCCTGCTCGCGTTTGCGGGTGACCTGCTGATCCTGTCAAAAACCTACTACTCTGTGGGTGGCGGTTTCATTGTCGACGAAGAGCATTTCGGCCAGTCGGCTCTGGATGAAGTCTCTGTGCCCTGGCCTTTCCACTCCGCTAAAGATCTGCTGGCTCACTGCCGCGAAACCGGCCTGTCACTCTCGGGTCTGGTTATGAAAAACGAACTGGCGCTGCACAGCCGTGAAGAGATCCAGACCTATTTCGCCACCATCTGGCAGACGATGCAGGCCTGTATCGATCGCGGTTTGAATACCGAAGGCGTGCTGCCCGGCCCATTGCGGGTTCCGCGCCGTGCCGCCTCCCTGCGTCGTCTGCTCACCTCTTCCACCAAACATTCCAGCGATCCGATGATCGTCATTGACTGGATCAATATGTTTGCACTGGCCGTCAATGAAGAGAACGCCGCGGGTGGACGCGTGGTCACCGCACCGACTAACGGTGCCTGCGGTATCGTGCCTGCGGTGCTGGCCTACTACGATCACTTTATCGAGCCGGTCACGCCCGATATTTTCCTGCGCTATTTTCTCGCCTCCGGCGCGATTGGTGTGCTCTACAAGATGAACGCCTCCATCTCAGGTGCCGAAGTGGGTTGCCAGGGTGAAGTCGGTGTCGCCTGCTCGATGGCGGCAGCCGGTCTGGCTGAGTTGCTGGGCGCCAGTCCGGAGCAGGTCTGCGTTGCCGCTGAGATCGGCATGGAGCATAACCTTGGACTCACCTGCGATCCGGTTGCAGGACAGGTGCAGGTGCCCTGCATCGAGCGCAACGCGATTGCCTCAGTGAAAGCGATTAACGCCGCGAGAATGGCGCTACGCCGCACCAGCGAACCCCGCGTGTCGCTGGATAAGGTTATCGAAACCATGTATGAAACCGGCAAGGATATGAATGCCAAATACCGTGAAACCTCACGTGGCGGCCTGGCGATTAAGGTTCAGTGCGATTAATACGCCCTTCTGACTGTTTACATAACGTGCAAACGTAATAAAATCCGTATCCTGCGCTATCTCAGCGCAGGATTACAGGGTAAAGTATTTTCCGCACAGCCGTCCGGCTTGCCCTGTTTTCCAGACCCGCTTTTCTGCATTACGGCCTCAGCTCTGGCCTGTTCGTGCCGATACTCATCCCGTTGTATTGCTTATTTCTGGCTTTAGGGAAGGTGGAAACTGATGTTTATGGCCCAGCAATATGTTGGACAGTTCAGACGCAAGCGTTTGCTCATCGCGCTGTTGATCGCCACTCTGGTGCTGATTCTGACGCTGGCTTTCCGCTATTTTGAAGAAAAGTCGCGTATTGAGCAGCAGGCGATGGATTTTGCCGACAAAGCCATAATGCGGTTCGACCGGATGTTCTCCCCGCTGGAGGTGTCAGCAAGTAACATGCTGGGTCTGGTCGGCGTGCCTTGCCAGGATGCCCGCTTTCCACTTATTGAGAAAATTGCCTCTCTTCAGACGGTCAGGGCGATCCTGCTGGTCGATAACGATACGCTCTACTGCTCCAGTATTTATGGCCCGCGCGCCATTCCCTTCAGTGAAACGTATCCCGACCTGGCCTTTAACAACCAGCGTATGGGGCTCTCTACAGATCGCTATCTGCTGAAAGGGTCGCCGGTGCTGCTGCTCTGGACGCCCAGAAACCTGGATAACCGCTCCGGCATTCTGCAGGTTATTAATATCGAAATGATGAGTAATTACCTGCTTGAGCCGGAGCTGCCTTGGGTGGAGCGCGCCGTCTTCAACGTCAATGGCCAAAGCCTGGAGTATGGCAATCCGCTGATTGAGGCCACGGTACCGGCAGATGACGAGGTAAGCTACGAGCAGAACTCACTGCGCTATCCCTTTAGCCTGACGCTCTATGGTCCTTCGCCGACCCGGCTGGCGCTGGCCACGCTGCCTTCGCAGTTGCCGCTGGCGCTAATGCTGAGCCTGCTGATTGGCTACATCGTCTGGCTGGCCACCGCGAACCGCATGAGCCTGAGCTGGCAGATCAGTTATGGCATCACGGCGCGTGAATTTATGGTGTACTGCCAGCCGCTGATCAACAGCAAAAGCGGCGAGTGTGATGGCATTGAGTTGCTGTTACGCTGGCACAACGCCCGTCAGGGCTGGATTGCTCCCGATGTCTTTATTCCGCTGGCCGAGCGGCAGAATCTGATTAAACCGCTGACACGCTTTGTGCTGAACGAGGTGGTCAGCGCATTACCGCAGTTGCCTGAGGATCCTGACTTTCATATTGCCATTAACGTGGCCGCCAGCCATTTCCGCGATCGTGCCATCCTTGAAGATCTGCAGAATCTCTGGTGGCCCGCTATGCCCGTGCCGAAACTGATGGTGGAACTGACTGAGCGGGATGCACTGCCGGTCGTCGATCAGTCGGTGATTACGCAGCTGCATGATATCGGCGTGCGGCTGGCCATTGATGACTTCGGCACCGGCCACAGTTCACTCTCCTATCTGAAAGATCTGCACCCCGATGTGCTGAAGATCGACAAAATTTTTACGGCGGCTGTCGGCACAGACGCCATTAACGCTACGGTAACGGATATGGTGATCTCCCTGGCCCAGCGCCTGAACATCAGCCTGGTGGCCGAGGGGGTGGAAACGGCCGAGCAGGCAGCCTACCTGCGTGAGCGTGGCGTGGACCATCTGCAGGGCTACTACTATGCCCGTCCGATGCCGCTGGAGGACTTCCCGACCTGGCTGGCTGCCCGGCAGGCAGACATCCGTCCCTGAGCCTGCGCCTGCTGTGGCACAGGCAAAAAAACAGCCGCGGCGGTCAGGCAGCGGCTGTCAGAGGTCGGCACGGCAGATTAAGCCTGCCGCAGACAATTACGCCTCATCATCCTCATCGTGCGGCTTATCTTTGGTGACACGCACCAGATCAATACGGTAGTCAGTCGCCTCAATAATCTGGAAGTGCAGTGGCGTGATATCAATGACATCGCCCGGCAATGGCAATTGCCCTTTCTGAGCAATCAGCAGGCCCGCCAGTGACGCATGATCTTCTGCCGGATCGACCAGCTCATGGAAGTCGAGCAGCTGCTGCAGTGAGTGCAGATCCGTGCCCCCTTTGACCAGCCAGCCGTCACCATCGGCAATGATATCGGGCGTTTCATCCTCATCCGGGAATTCACCCGCGATGGCTTCCAGAACATCCAGCGGAGTGATCAGCCCCTGCACCATGCCAAACTCGTTGGTCACGATGACAAAACTGCCCCGGGCGCGACGCAGCACACCAAGCAGGTTGATCGGGTCCAGCGTTTCCGGCACAACAATGGTCGGCGTGCTGGCCGCGAAGGTCGCCACATCCATGCCGTGATCCAGCGCCACCAGCAGCTCTTTGGCACGTACCACGCCGACAATCTCATCCAGTTCACCCCGGCAGACCGGGAACAGGCTGTGTGGCGTATCGAGCAGCTGCATCCGAATCTCATCGATGGGACGATTCGCATCAACCCAGGAGATTTCGCCGCGCGGCGTCATGATGCTGCGAATAGAGCGCGACGCCAGCGTCAGTACGCCATTAATCATATAACGCTCTTCATCTTTGAACGCCTCCTGCGGCATCGCTTCGGCCAGCGCCACCTCTTCACCGGAACCGCTGTTACTGCTGCTGGCGGTCTGTGCGCGGTTGCGTCCCCCCATCAGACGAAGAATCGCTTCGGCGGTGCGCTCACGCATCGGGCGGTTCGACTGATGACGGATAAAGTTACGCCGGGCAATCTGGTTAAACAGCTCAATCAGGATCGAGAAGCCAATGGCCGCATAGAGGTAGCCTTTTGGAATGTGGAAACCAAAGCCTTCTGCCACCAGCGACAGACCAATCATCAGCAGGAAGCTCAGGCAGAGCACCACCACGGTCGGGTGCGCGTTAACAAAGTTGGTTAACGGCTTCGACGCCAGCAGCATCACACCCATCGCAATCACCACAGCGGTCATCATCACCGGCAGATGGTTCACCATCCCGACAGCAGTGATCACGGCATCCAGTGAGAAGACGGCATCCAGTACCACGATCTGCGTTACCACGGCCCAGAAACTGGCGTAACCGCGATTGCCGGAACCTTCGAGCTGGCGATTCTCCAGCCGCTCATGCAGCTCCATCGTCGCCTTAAACAGCAGGAACAGTCCCCCCGCCAGCAGGATCAGATCGCGGCCCGCGAAGCTGAAGCCGCCTACGCTGAACAGCGGTGTTGTCAGCGTCACCATCCAGGAGATCAGCGACAGCAGCCCCAGACGCATCACCAGCGCCAGCGACAGACCAATCAGGCGCGCTTTATCGCGCTGCTTTGGCGGCAGCTTATCGGCCAGGATGGCGATAAAGACCAGGTTGTCGATGCCGAGAACAATTTCCAGCACCACCAGCGTCAGTAAACCCGCCCAGATTGAGGGGTCGAATAAAAATTCCATTATTTATGACTCCGGATCAGGGAACCAGACGAGCCGAAGCCTGTCAGCGCAGCAAAGCGTGACATCCGGTCAGTCAGGTAAACGTGGAAAACGCCGTCAGGCGAGAGGTGACGCGCCAGCAGGCGCAGAGAACAGATTAAGCGACGTCGGTGACGATCCATAAAGGTGGGCTGAAGCCCGATACTCCTGAGTAATAAACAGAAGGTTAATGTATCAGTTCGCAAAACGGCGTCAAAAAATTTTCTCATTTTTACAATCTGCAGCAGAGATGAGCAGAAGCATAAACAGACGCGTGGAGTCCGGAAGCGGATAAATAACAGACAGACGTCACATCATTTATTTTTTCGCTCACTAAAATAAATCCCGACTTCATGATCATTCCCAACGTAATCCCCTTTTCCGACGCCGTACCTGAACGTCAGGAGATCCGGTTAAACCGATAAGCAGTACAAAACTCAAAACCGTTCATCCCCTCAGATGAGCAACGCTAGCAAACGGAGGTAGCAGGTGACCATTGCAATTGTAATTGGTACACACGGCTGGGCCGCGGAACAACTGCTGAAAACAGCAGAAATGCTGTTGGGCGAGCAGGAGAATGTCGGCTGGATAGATTTTGTGCCCGGTGAAAATGCAGACACGCTGATTGAAAAATATGAGGCAAAGCTGGCGGAACTGGATACCGGCCAGGGGGTGCTGTTTCTGGTCGATACCTGGGGCGGCAGTCCGTTTAACGCGGCCAGCCGGATCGTGGTCGACCGGCCACAGTATGAGGTCGTCGCCGGTGTCAATATTCCGATGCTGGTCGAAACGCTGATGGCGCGTGACGATAATCCTGCGTTTGAGGCGCTGGTAGCTGTGGCGGTCGAGACCGGTCGCGAGGGGGTGAAAGCCCTGAAAGCCACTGAAACCGCTCCCGCCAGTGTTAAACCGGCCATGTCTGCGCCGCCAGTGAAGCCGATGGCGCCGGGCGATCACATGAAAATTGGTCTGGCGCGCATTGACGATCGTCTGATCCATGGACAGGTAGCGACGCGCTGGACCAAAGAGACCAACGTTCAGCGCATTATCGTGGTCAGCGATGAGGTGGCTAACGATCACGTTCGTAAAACCCTGCTTACCCAGGTCGCTCCGCCGGGCGTGACGGCGCATGTGGTGGATGTCGATAAGATGGTGCGGGTGTGGAATAACCCGAAGTATGGCCAGGATCGCGTCATGCTGCTGTTTACCAATCCGACCGATGTTGTGCGGGTGGTGGAACAGGGCGTTGAGATTACCTCCGTTAATATCGGCGGGATGGCATTCCGGCAGGGAAAGACGCAGGTCAACAATGCGGTTTCGGTCGATGAGAAAGATATTGCCGCCTTCCGCAAACTTAATGAACGCCATATTGAGCTGGAAGTCCGCAAAGTCTCCAGCGACCAGAAACTGAAAATGATGGATTTAATTGCAAAAGTGAATGCGTGACAGATGTCCATCTGCGCCTGCGTTTCCGGGCGCATTACCGTTATCCTGCTGAGGACACGAAGTATGATGGAAATAACCTCGCTACAGATTATTTTAATATTTATTGTTGCCTGTATTGCCGGGATGGGTTCGATTCTGGATGAGTTCCAGTTTCACCGCCCACTGGTCGCCTGCACCCTGATCGGTATCGTGCTGGGAGATATGAAAACCGGCATTATTATCGGCGGCACGCTGGAGATGATTGCGCTGGGCTGGATGAATATCGGCGCTGCGGTGGCGCCCGATGCCGCCCTTGCCTCAATTATTTCGACCATTCTGGTTATTGCGGGCGGTCAGAGCGTCGGCGCCGGTATCGCGCTGGCGATCCCACTGGCCGCTGCCGGACAGGTGCTGACGATTATCGTGCGGACCCTGACCGTTGCCTTCCAGCACGCAGCAGACAAAGCCGCCGAAAAGGGCAATCTTACAGCCATCTCCTGGATCCATGTCTCCGCCCTGCTGTTGCAGGCAATGCGTATCGCCATCCCGGCGCTCATCGTGGCCATTTCCGTCGGCACCAGCGCGGTGCACGCCCTGCTCAGTTCGATACCGGAAGTGGTGACGAACGGGCTGAATATCGCGGGTGGCATGATTGTGGTGGTCGGTTACGCGATGGTCATCAACATGATGCGCGCGGGCTACCTGATGCCCTTCTTCTACCTGGGCTTTGTGACGGCGGCCTTCACCAGCTTCAACCTGGTGGCGCTGGGCGTGATTGGCGTGGTTATGGCGGTGCTCTATATCCAGCTCAGCCCGAAATATAACCGTGCGGCAGGTGCGCCTGCCGCTGCCGCGACCACAAACGATCTCGATAACGAACTCGATTAAGGAACAGGTGAGTATATGGTCGATATAAACAGGGTCGAAAAGAAACTGACTGCCGGCGATGTCCGCGCCGTCTTTCTGCGCTCCAACCTGTTCCAGGGCTCATGGAACTTTGAACGTATGCAGGCGCTGGGTTTCTGCTTCTCGATGGTGCCGGTGATCCGCCGTCTCTATCCGGAGAATGATGAGGCGCGTAAACAGGCGATTAAGCGGCATCTGGAGTTCTTTAACACTCACCCCTATGTGGCCGCGCCGGTGCTGGGCGTCACCATGGCGATGGAGGAGCAGCGCGCCAACGGCGCAGCCATTGACGATGGCGCAATTAACGGGCTGAAGGTCGGGCTGATGGGGCCGCTGGCCGGGGTGGGCGATCCCATTTTCTGGGGCACGGTGCGTCCGGTCTTCGCCGCACTGGGTGCCGGTATTGCCATGAGCGGCAGCCTGCTGGGCCCGCTGCTGTTCTTTGTGCTGTTCAATCTGGCGCGCCTGCTGACCCGTTACTATGGCGTGGCCTATGGCTATCGCAAAGGGATCAATATCGTCAGCGACATGGGTGGCGGTTTTCTGCAGAAACTGACGGAAGGCGCCTCGATTCTGGGATTGTTTGTGATGGGGGCGCTGGTCAATAAGTGGACGCACGTTAACATCCCACTGGTGGTGTCACGCATCACAGATTCGACTGGTAAAACCACCGTTACCACGGTGCAGTCCATTCTCGATCAGTTGATGCCGGGCATCGTACCGCTGCTGCTCACCTTTGGCTGTATGTGGCTGTTACGCCGTAAGGTGAATGCGCTGTGGATTATCGTTGGCTTCTTTGCCATCGGTATCTTTGGTTACTGGATCGGCCTGCTCGGTCTGTAATCGCACACTGCCGGGCACCCCGACGCCCGGCTCAAACAGGATGAGCCGGGCCATTCCCGGCTGATCTCACCCTGTCTGAGGCCGCTGACATGTCGTTAACCGATGCGCTGATCGCGCTCTGTATCATCGCCCTGCTGCTGTTCGCGATTTATCATGAGGCGATTCTGCCCCGTCGTCACGGCCCGACCCGGTTGCGAGTGACGCTGCGGCGACAGCATAAAACAGACAGCCTGATTTTTATCGGGTTACTGCTGATGCTGCTCTGGAACAACCTCAGCCATCAGGGGCCGCCGCTTACGACCACCCTGCTGATGGTGCTGAGCTTTCTGGCGTTCTGGCTTTTCTGGCTGCGCAAGCCCACGCTACTGATGAAGAACGCGGGACTCTTTTACGCGGGTGTCTGGATCGATTACCGGCGGATTCAGGGCATGAATCTTTCTGAGGATGGCATTCTGGTGGTGCAGCTGGAGCAACGCCGGCTGCTGATTGCCGTGCAGCAACTCGACGATCTGGAGCGCATCTATCATACGCTGGTGGAGGCGCGTTAGTCGCGCTGCCAGAGTGTCAGGCTGAAGTCCGCGTCGCAACAGAACTGCTCACTCTGTTGCAGAGTCTGCCAGACTGCCTCCCGTGCACGCCAGGCGAAGGGTGTCATCTGCAGCAGCGTTGTCGCAGCCGCACCAGTCAGCGCCATCGGATAGCGCAGCGCATGCTGTACCCGCTGATGAAAGCCGGGATAAGATTTCTGCTCCGGAACATGCAGCTGCACGTCGCGATAGATCAGTGCTTTGAACTGCTGCAGATGGTGCGGGCCGGGTGTCACGGTCAGCACCAGGCCTCCGGGCTTCAGCACGCGCGCCAGCTCGGCTTCATTGCAGGGCGCATAAATCCGCACTATCGCATCCAGCGAGCCATCGGCAAAGGGTAAGCGCTGGCTGGAGGCGACGCAGAAACGCACCGCCGGATAGCGCTTTGCTGCCAGCCGGATCGCTGTTCTGGCGACATCAAGCCCATAGATCTCTGCCGCTTCACCAGCAGCTTTGGCCAGTGCGGCAGTGTAATAACCCTCACCGCAGCCGATGTCCAGAATGCGGCATCCAGGCTGCTGCAGTATGGACGCAAGCAGTGTGACGACCTGATCCCGCAGCGGCTGGTAATAGCCTGCCTCAAGAAATTCCCGTCTCGCCTGCATCATCTCTGCACTGTCACCCGGTTCCCGAGAGCGTTTGTGCTGAACGGGCAGCAGATTGACATACCCCTCCTTCGCCTGGTCGAATTGATGACGATTTTCGCAGCACCAGCTGCGTTCATTCAGGGTGAGAGGGGCGTGACAAAGAGGACAAATCAGGGACATAAAGTGCTCCGGCATCAGATAACGCGGCGCAGTGTAACCTTATCGTTTACGCATCGGAAGCATAAAGAAAGCCCCGGCTATGCAGCCAGGGCTTTGCAATTCCAGATCAGGGTGCAATGCACCGGGCTGGCATCGAATCAGATAGCAGTGACGTTAACAGCTGCCGGGCCTTTCTGGCCATCCTGAATCTCAAACTCAACGCTCTGGCCTTCAGCCAGGGTTTTGAAACCATTGCCCTGGATTGCAGAGAAGTGCACGAACACATCTTTGCTGCCGTCAGCCGGGGTGATGAAGCCAAAACCTTTAGACTCGTTGAACCACTTAACCTGACCTTTAATCTTTGCCATTTTGCAAATTCCTTTAGATGTTTATTAAGCCCGGGGGCTGTCTTACAGAAAAACCAGAGACATTACTGCATGAGGCACTAATTAAGGTTCGGCAAGGAAGCGGTATTCAACGTCAACGTCTTTACTCGTACTTCTTTACTGAAGATGCCATGCATAAACAGAACTGTACCTCGTTTAACCCACGAATTGTTATCACATATCCCCAAAATAATGGCAAGCCATTTTTAATGCCTCAGCGAGGCTGCGCACACAATTGACAGAAGAGTGACATTGCCTGTTCATGATGCTGGACAAAACGCGACATGAATAACGCCTTACCCGGCCAGTCCCGCTTTTTCGCACGCAACGTCCAGCGCTAACCTGATGGATACCATAAGAAATTAATATTGCATAAATATGGCAGGAGCGGAATGAATAAGCGAAGCGGTATCATTTTGCGTTATGTAAAATCAGTTACCAATCCTGTACAGCGTCTTTTATTTCGTACAGATAACACTTTTTTGCACCAAAAACAGGAGCCATACATAAGCGCTGCTCCAAATAAAAGCAACAACAACCATTTTACTTATTAAAAATTTATCTTTTGCTTTGAAAAATTGATGCCGGATAAAAAATCGCTGGGTTTTATTTATCCGGCAGGCTTTAGGATAATTCTCAGGCAGGGTTATTCAGACTGCGGCTTTCCCCTATTCGCCATGGCGCAAAGTTATCGTTGCGCTCATTTGCCCGGCATAGTGCCTGTGCCAGTTCCTGCGGCGGCGCATCCAGCGACTCATCGGCCAGTTCGAAAACGCCCCAGTGGATGGGCAGCGTCAATGGCCTGCCAGCCCTCTGCCACAGCGCTACCGCCTGATCCGGGTCCATGTGCTGGCCGGCCATAAACCAGCGCGGGGCGTAGGCGCCAATCGGCAGCGCCGCCAGTGTGAACGGGCCCAGCCGTGAAGGAATTTCAGCGAGGCTGTCGCTGTAGCCGCTGTCGCCGGAGAACCAGAAACGGCAGGTGGCTGAGCGGACAACCCAGCCGCACCAGAGTGAGCGGTTGCGGTCGCGGGGCGTCCGCATACTCCAGTGACGCGCCGGGACGGCATCGAAACCGATATCGCCGAGCGTAATCGTCTGCCACCAGTCAAGCTGATGCACCTGTCTGACGCCGCGTGCCCTGCACCACCCCGCCAGCCCCAGCGGCACAATAAAGGTCGCCTGCGGAAAATGGCGAACAATCGCCTTCACCGTAGGCCGGTCGAGGTGGTCATAGTGATTATGCGAAATCAGCACCACATCAAGCTGTGGCAGATCGCCGATGCTAAGCGGCGCGGGTGTTTTCCGCTGTGGACCGGCAAACGGCAGCGGTGAGGCGCGGGAGGAGAGAGCCGGATCGATAAGAATATAGCGCTGGTTCAGGCGCAGCAGTACGGCTGCATGACCAAGCCACCAGATACGATCGTCGCTGCCGCTGAAATCGGCAGGCTGCCACCACGCTTCCACAAAAGCCGCGTAGCCCTGGCGGGGTGACAATGGCAATCCCCCGGCTTTGCGCTCCCGCCGCCAGCGCCTGAGATCGCCTGGCTGTCGCAGATCCGGCTCAGGATTTGAAAAGCCCTGAGGTGTATGGTGCACTTTGCTGCTGTCGTACCACGGATTTTTCCAGGCCATCCCGCCTCTCTGCTGTGATTAACGTTCCGGGATTAACCGGATAAAATCTCGCTTATCCTGTTCATCATCGGTTTTTTTCATCCCGGCACCGGGCTGCATCTCGATCAGCCGACGCAGCAGCTGATTCTGTTTCTTCTGCTCTTCGAGCAGCGACTCCAGCAACCGGATCTGTTCACCGGCACGCACGCTGGCCCGGTTCACAAAAAACCAGGCGATAAACGCCACAATCACCATAATGACCAGCAGGCCATAACTGACCAGCGATCCCGAATTTGCGGCTAACTCATTCATAACTGCCTCATAAAACTAAGTGGAAATGCCAGAACGTTACAGCGCTCTATTCTACCTGTCGCCACTGCAAAAGATAATGGGGGCGAACAGCAATGCAGAATTTGCCGTTTCAGTTATCTCTGATCGATTCCGTCAGAAAAGCCGGGCATGCTGATATCATTACATACGGCAGCACCATGTGAGGCGCTGAGCTATTTTTCTCAAGGAGACTTCATGAAACTGTTTGTTCGCGCAATTGGCCTGCTGGCGGTTATCTGGCTGGCGATGCTGTTTACCGGCTACGGGGTGCTGACCGGCAGTACGAAGAATGCGGCTGGCCTCGGCCTGCAGTGCAGTTATCTGACTGCACGTGGCGTGATCAGCGCGCAGTATCTGCATACTGACAGTGGCGTGGTAGGCGTTACGGATTGTCCGCTGCTGAAGAAAAGCGGAGAAGTGATCGACAATTAATCATGAGCGGGCCGGATGGCCCGCTTTTGCTCAGAACGGATAGTCGTGGTAACCCATCTCAGCGGAGAGTGTGCGCGCCGCCCGGTGCAGCATAGTGACATAATCCTGGCGGGCATCCTCTGAAAACCGGATGGTGGGAAAAGAGATACTGAGCCCGGCAATCACCACGCCAAAGCGGTCGAACACCGGAACGGCGAGGCAACGTAACCCCTCTTCCTGCTCTTCATTGTCTTCGCCATATCCCTGCGCTCTGACCTGATCCAGCACAGCGATCAACGCCTCTGCGCTTACCAGCGTATTGGCGGTGCTGCGCCTGAACTCTACCTCCCGCAGGATCTCATCCACCTCGCTGCGATCGCGCCAGGCGAGCAGCACCTTACCGATGGCGGTCGTGTGCAGCGGATTACGGCGGCCAATACGCGAATACATGCGCAGATTGTAGAGCGAGTCAATTTTGTGGATATAGACAATGCTGTCTTCTTCCAGTGCCCCCAGATGAATAGTCTCCCGGGTCAGGCGCGACAGCTCCCGCATCTGCACATCGGCACTGCGGATTAAATCGACGTTCTGCAGCGCTTTCGCACCCAGTTCAAACAGCTTCAGCGTCAGCGAATACTTTTCACTCTCGCCTTCCTGCGTCACGTAACCCAGTGACTTCATGGTCTGCAGAAAACGATAGACGGTGCTTTTCGACATCATCACACGCTGCGCGAGATCGGTGATACCGTGATCGCGCTCTTCACCCAGCGCCTGCAGAATGCCAAACACTTTGAGAACGGAAGAGACTGAATCGGGCTGTTTATCATTGTCAGCGGAGGACATCGCACACCTTGTTAAGCTGTTTCAAAAAAAATGGAACGGACGCTCAGTATAGAGGGAGGCACCCTAAGGCAGCAATGCTTTAGCCCTTGCATCATATTTTAAGACAGTTTTGTTCAGCGGGCCGCTGCATTTCCCGGCTAACTTCATTAGCATGGTGATATTCACCCTCTTCAGTAATTAACTTATGACTCTCTCTCCCCCGCAGGATGGATTACCCACCGCACAGCGCTACCGGGCAATCCTTACCATCGCCCTCGGCCTGACGATGGCGGTGCTGGATGGTGCCATTGCCAACGTTGCGCTGCCGACGATTTCGCGTGAACTGAATGCCAGCCCGGCACAGTCAATCTGGATTGTGAATGCCTATCAGATTGCGATTATCGTCTCACTGCTGTCGCTCTCGTTTCTCGGCGACATGCTCGGTTATCGTCGTGTCTATCAGGCAGGTCTGGCGCTGTTTATTGCCACCTCGCTGTTCTGCGCCTTTTCAACCTCACTGACCATGCTGACCTCTGCCCGGGTGCTTCAGGGGCTGGGCGGCGCGGCGCTGATGAGTGTGAATACCGCACTGATACGCATTATTTATCCCCAGCGCTATCTGGGGCGCGGTATGGCGATCAACTCACTGGTGGTGGCGGTGTCCACGGCGGCTGGCCCGACCGTGGCGGCGGCCATCCTGTCAGTGGCAAGCTGGAAATGGCTGTTTCTGATCAACGTGCCGCTGGGCGCCGTGGCGCTCTGGCTGGCGCTGCGCACCCTGCCGGATAACCCGCAGAAGGCGACGACACAGAAGTTCGACGTGCCCAGCGCCATTCTGAACGCGCTGTTCTTCGGACTGATCATCTCTGCCCTGAGCGGTTTTGCCCAGGGTCAGAGTCACCTGCTGGTGCTGGGGGAAGTGCTGGCGCTGCTGATTATCGGCTGGTTCTTTATCCGGCGTCAGCTCAACATGGCGGTGCCGCTGCTGCCGGTGGATCTGCTGCGCATTCCGATTTTCAGCCTGTCGATGGGCACCTCGGTCTGCTCCTTCTGCGCACAGATGCTGGCAATGGTTTCCCTGCCCTTCTTCCTGCAGAACGTCCTGCAGCGCAGTGAGGTGGCGACGGGATTGCTGCTAACGCCCTGGCCACTGGCGACGATGGTGTTTGCGCCGATTGCGGGCCGGCTGATTGAACGCTTCCACGCCGGCCTGCTGGGCGGTATCGGCCTGGCCATGTTCGCCCTTGGGCTGTTCCTGCTTGCCTGGCTGCCCAGTGCACCAGCCGATGGCGATATTATCTGGCGCATGATGCTGTGCGGCGCCGGGTTCGGTCTGTTTCAGTCGCCCAACAATCATACGATTGTGACGTCAGCGCCCCGTCATCGCAGCGGCGGCGCCAGCGGTATGCTGGGCACTGCACGTCTGCTGGGGCAGAGTATGGGCGCGGCGCTGGTTGCGCTGATGTTTAATCTGTTCGATGAGCGGGGTACGCATGCGTCACTGCTGCTGGCGGGCACTTTCGCCGCCGTCGCGGCACTGGTAAGCGTGTCGCGCATGACGCAAAGCCGCGCCTGACGGCGGCCAGATAAAAAGGCGACCCGGAGGTCGCCTTTTCTATACTGCTGAGTGCTATTTCAGATACTGACCACTGCGCAAGGCTTCAATACGCTTGTCCAGCGGCGGGTGCGACATAAAGAGCTCGCTGAAGGATTTACCCTTGCCGTTAATACAGAACGCCATCATGCTGCTGGGTTCCTGCGGCTCGTAGCTGGTTTTCAGACGCTGCAACGCGGCAATCATTTTCTCACGTCCTACCAGCTTCGCTGAACCGGCATCGGCGTGAAACTCACGATGACGGGAGAACCACATGGTGATGATGCTGGCGAGAATACCAAACACCAGTTCCAGTACCATTGAAACCGCAAAGTAGACCAGCGGGTTACCGTTGCTGCTCTCCTCATCGTCACGGTTGCCGGACATAAAGCCCGCCGCGATCTGCGCCAGAATACGTGACACAAAAATTACGAAGGTGTTCACCACACCCTGAATCAGCGTCATGGTGATCATGTCGCCATTCGCGATGTGCGACACTTCATGCGCCAGCACCGCTTCCGCTTCGTCGCGGCTCATGTTCTGCAGCAAACCGGTCGAGACGGCGACCAGCGAGGCGTTGCGCCGTGCGCCCGTGGCAAAGGCGTTGATATCAGGAGCGTGATAGATCGCCACCTGCGGCATCGCAATGCCGGCCTGCTGAGCCTGACGGCCAATGGTTTCCATCAGCCAGCGCTCGGTTTCATTGCGTGGCTGTTCAATCACTTCACCGCCAACCGACCGCAGCGCCATCCACTTCGACATCAGCAGTGAAACAAACGCACCGCCAAAGCCAAACAGACCTGCCATAATCATCAGACCCTGAACACTGCTTGACTGGATCCCTGTCAGGCTGAGAATCAGCCCGAATACCAACATCACAGCCAGGTTGGTCATCAGGAAAAGAGCAATACGCATCATTTTGGTTAATCTTCCTCAGTTGTTCACGCGCCTATACGCGGATCCCTATCCTATGGGCATTGGGCGGGTTTTCAAGCAACCTTAACGTTTAAGTGCCTAAAAAGACATAACTTTACATTCTGACACGTCTGAAGCCGGGCCTGCTATTCGGGTGGCTTTCATCGCGCAGATTCCGGATAAGCGGAAACTTTTTCGACGGCAAAAAAAAGCACCGCTAAGCGGTGCTTTTCCGGACAACAGCGGGTTATTTTGCCGCCGGTGCCTCTGGCTGAGATTTCTCCAGCTGCGCAAGATCGTTAGCAATCTTTACCGTCTCATCGAGGTAAGGATCGGGCTCTTTATAATCTTTCGGCAGTTCGTCCAGGTTTTTCAGCGGTTTTTTGCCTTCGGCCTGATAGCGCGCGTTAATGCGTTCCAGACGTGACGCATCATCTTCGCGATTCTCTTTCTCGCGCTGCGCCAGATTCAGCGACACGATGTTACGTTTATCCTTCATGGCATTGAAACGCGCAATGTCCTTCATGATGTACTGGAACTCGCGATCCTGAGCAATACGCTCAGCATGCTGCTTCGTCAGCTGCGCAACCAGCGGTTTAACATCACCTGTTTTAACATAGTTTGCGGCCTTGATGCTGTCCCACGGCAGGGCGTTATCTTCGAATTTCTCACCGGTTTCAGCCGCTTCCACACCGGTTGGCATCAGCAGATCGGGCATAACGCCTTTACGCTGGGTACTGCCGCCGTTGATGCGATAGAACTTCTGAATGGTGTAGGAAACGGAGCCTAACGCAGGCCATTCCGGACGCAGCATCTGGTCGTAGATGCGATTCAGCGAGCGATACTGCTGAACGGTGCCTTTACCGAAGGTCGGTTCGCCGACAATCAACGCCCGCCCGTAATCCTGCATCGCGGCAGCGAAGATCTCAGAGGCTGAGGCGCTGAAGCGATCGACCAGCACCACCAGCGGACCTTTGTAGTACACCACGCCGTCGTTGTCGCTGTCTTCACGCACACGACCATTGTTGTCGCGAACCTGCACCACCGGACCACTCGGAATAAACAGGCCGGAAAGTGACACGGCTTCGGTCAGTGCGCCACCGCCGTTGGTGCGCAGATCGATTACCACGCTGTCAACGTTCTGCTTCTGCAGTTTCTGCAGCTGCACTTTTACGTCATCGGTCAGGCCGACATAAAAGCCCGGGATATCAAGCACGCCTACTTTCTGTTTGCCGACATTTTTAACGCTCATTTTCACCGCGCGATCTTCCAGACGGATTTTCTCGCGCGTCAGCGTCACGGTACGGGTTTTAGTGCCCTTCCCGGCTGGCAGGATTTCGAGGCGGACTTTACTGCCTTTTGGTCCTTTGATTTTGGCGACAACATCATCCAGACGCCAGCCGATCACATCTTCCATCGGCTTGCCAGGCTGGCCCACACCCACGATGCGATCGCCCACCGTGATCGCTTTGCTTTTTGCAGCCGGGCCGCCTGCAACCATTGAGTTGATGACGGTATAGTCATCATCCATCTGCAGCACGGCACCAATTCCCTCCAGAGAGAGGCTCATTTCGGTGTTGAACTGCTCAGTGTTACGCGGCGACAGATAACTGGTGTGCGGATCGATTTCGCGGGCAAAGGCGTTCATCACCAGCTGGAAAACGTCTTCGCCGTTGCTCTGAGCCAGACGACGGATGGCGAAGTTGTAACGCTTGGTCAGAACGTCGCGGATCTCCTTATCGTCTTTGCCTGCCAGCTTCAGACTCAGCTGGTCATATTTGACCTTGGCATCCCAGAGCGCGTTAAGTTCCGCTTCATCTTTCGGCCAGGGGGCTTTTGCGCGATCAATGTCGATAGTGTCATTGCCGCTGAAATTCATCGGGCGAGCCAGCACCGTCAGCGCATACTGATAGCGCTCGAAACGGCGTTTCTGCGCCAGATTGTAGAGATCGTAGAAGAGGTCCAGCTTGCCACTGCGCAGCTCATCGCCAACCGTCCCTTTCTTACTGGCAAACTGTGCCACGTCCGACGCCAGCAACACGTTATGGTTGTAGTCGAGCATGTTCAGATAGCGGTCGAAAATCTTCGCTGAGAAGTTCTGATCCAGGTCGAACTGGCGATAATGGGAACGGGTAAAGCGCGAGGTTACGCGCTCACTGACCGTCGGGTCCTGCGGATCTTCGTGAAGCTGGGGGATCTGATCGGCGCGCGTAATGTTCTCCGCGCCGAAGGTGGGGCCTGCTAACAGCAGGCCCGCAATAAGTCCAACTCTTAAAAGGGTGTTCATGCCGGGGTTAGCCTCCGTTTCAGAACTGCAAGTGTTCTGCGCGCACAATCATTGCCATGCCGGAAGCGAGCTGGACCCGAACGCCGTCTTTTGATACTTCGAGAACGGTAGCGTCCATCGCACTTTTGCCTGCTTTAACTTTAATACTCTGGCCGGGTTGCAAAGTTGAGGTATCAGTGATGGGCTGCGCTTCTGGCTCCGGACGTGGAGCGGGCTTGCGATGCTGCGAGGCGGTCGCACGCGGTGCCGGGTTCTGAGGACGCGGTTTACGCGGTGCATCGCCTTCTGCAGGCTTACGTGCAGCCGGTTTACGTGCGCGACGCGGTGCTGCGTTCTCTTCACTTTCACCCGCTTCGCGACGTGCGGCGCGCTGCTGGTCACGCTGCGCCTGAACACGCGCTTTGGCTTCTTCCAGCTGCTTGCGAGCATGCTCAACGTGCTGTTCGTCCAGCACACCACAGGCGTTGCCGTCGAGATCGACACGAATCGCACCGGCTTTGATGCCGTACAGATAACGCCAGCTTGACGTATAGAGACGCAGCGCAGAACGCAGCTGCGTTTTGCTCAGGCCCATTTCGCCCTGAACACGCTCAACCAGATCCTGAAAGATACCGATTTTGAGCGGACGCGCTTCACCTTCAGCGCTAAAGCAGTGCGGAAAGCGCTCCGCCAGAAACGTAATAACTTCTTTACTGCTATTCAACTTAGGTTGATTTTCCATGAAATTTCCTGATTACAACGGGTTTGCCGACCAGCGCAGGCATGAACAGGCGACATTATAATGACAACATCGCTAAATGCCATGTGATCCAGTCGATTAGCTGCGTGTCAGCTGCAGATATTTTTCTAAGTCGCTGTTCGCAAGCACTTCACAAAGCCCATCGGTCAGTGTGACCAGGCCCGATTCGTCGTCGCTGTCAAAGCGATTGAACACGACGCTGTCAATGTCCAGCACGCCAACCACAGTGCCATTCACTTTCAGAGGAATCACAATCTCAGCATTGCTGGCAGCGTCACAGGCGATGTGGCCTGGGAAAGCATGCACATCATCCACGCGTTGCACTCTTTCTTCTGCCAGCGCCGTGCCACATACACCTTTACCGACCGGAATGCGCACGCAGGCGATTTTGCCCTGGAACGGGCCCAGCACCAGCGTATCGGCTTCTGTCAGCAGATAGAAACCAGCCCAGTTTACCCCTTCGAGACGTTCGTACAGCAGCGCGCTGAAGTTACCCATTGCGGCGAGGAACGCCGTTTCTCCCGCCAGCAAGGCGCGCATATCGCGATTCAAATCGGCGTAAAAGGCAGTTTTGTTCATTATTCAACCGTTACCAATGACATCTGAACGGAGTAATTAAACCCGTTCGTTAAAAATAAGTTTTAAATATCCAGAGCCACAAGGTGAATCATCGCGTTAGTTGCTATAACCTTAGCATTCTGTGGATCGAAGCGTGATGCCCGAGACAGGCACACAGACAATGTCCTGATGACCAACTATAGTGACTTCTGAAGAGCGAAGACTGCCTCACCCTATGAAAATTCACGCTATCAGCCAGACATTGCCTCACGCACGTTATCAGCGTTGTCCGCAATGCGATACCCTTTTTTCCTTGCCGGATGTGAAATCGCATCAGTCGGCCTATTGCCCGCGCTGCAATGCCGAAATTCTCAGCGGTCGTGACTGGTCTGTGACACGTCTGATGGCTATGGCTGCCACCATGATCGTGTTAATGCCCTTTGCATTCACTCTGCCGCTGGTCGATATCCGCCTGCTTGGTATGCGTATCAATGCCAGCGTGCTGGAGGGCGTCATCCAGATGACCCAGCAGGGCGATGTTCTGACTGCCTCTATGGTGGCGTTCTGCACCATCGGCGCGCCCGTCACGCTGGTCGCTGGGCTCTGTTATCTCGGCATCGGGCGGCGTCTGGGCATGAACCTGCGCCCCGTACTGCTGATGCTTGAGAAGCTTAAAGAGTGGGTCATGCTCGATATCTATCTGATCGGTATCGCCGTCGCGTCGATTAAAGTCCAGGACTATGCTTCGCTGGAGATTGGCTACGGGCTGGCAGCTTACATTGCCCTGACGGTGCTCAGCGTGCTGACGCTGATTCATCTGAATATGGAGCAGTTGTGGGAACATTTTTACCCGCAGCGGCCGGGTAATATGGCCCGCGACGCGATGCAGGTCTGTCTTAACTGCCATAACACCGGCCTGCCCGACGCGCGCGGCCGCTGCCCGCGTTGCCATACCCCGCTCGACTTCCGGCGTCGTCACAGCCTGCAAAAATCCTGGGCCGCACTGATAGCGTCGATTGTGCTGCTGATCCCTGCCAATCTGATGCCCATCTCGGTGGTTTACGTCAATGGGTCGCGCCGCGAGGATACGATTTTCTCCGGCATTGTGTCGCTAGGAGAAGGTAATGTGCCGGTGGCAGCGATTGTCTTTGTCGCCAGTATTCTGGTGCCTTTTACCAAGGTGCTGGTGATGCTGACGCTGCTGCTCAGTATTCACTTTCGCTGTGAACAGGGGCTCAGAACCCGCATCCGGTTACTGCGGTTCGTCAACTGGGTTGGCCGCTGGTCAATGCTCGATCTGTTTGTCATTTCGTTAACCATGTCGCTGGTCAACCGTGACCAGCTACTGGCTTTTACCATGGGACCGGCGGCGCTCTATTTTGGCGCGGCCGTCATCCTGACCATTATGTCTGTTGAGTGGCTGGACAGCCGCCTGCTCTGGGATGCACATGCAACAGGAAACGCCGACTACACCGACTAACGCCACGCTGCGCAATAAGCGTAAAATTTCGCCCTTCTGGCTACTGCCCATTATTGCGATGCTCATCGCCGGCTGGCTGCTCTGGACCAATTATCAGGAGCGCGGGACAACTATTACCATTAATTTCCAGACGGCGGATGGTATTGTGCCGGGCCGCACCCCGATTCGTTATCAGGGCGTGGAAGTGGGCACCGTGCAGGGCATTAATCTTAGTGACGATTATCGCAGCATTCAGATTAAAGCGAGCATCAAGAGCGATATGCGCGATGCGCTGCGCGAAGACACGCAGTTCTGGCTGGTGACGCCTAAGGCCTCCCTGGCGGGGGTATCGGGGCTGGATGCACTGGTGGGCGGTAACTATATCGGGATGATGCCAGGTAAAGGCAAACCGCGCGAAGCCTTTACCGCGCTGGATACGCAGCCGAAATACCGGGTCAATACCGGCGAACTGCTGGTCCACCTGCATGCACCCGATCTGGGATCGCTTAACACCGGATCGCTGGTCTACTACCGTAAAATTCCGGTGGGTCGGGTCTATGACTACAACATCAACGGCAAGAGTGACGGGGTGACAATCGATGTGCTGATTGACCGCCGTTTTGTCAATCTGGTGAAGACCAGCAGTCGCTTCTGGAACGTGTCGGGCGTCAATGCTGACGTCAGCCTGAGCGGCGCGAAGGTTCAGCTGGAGAGCCTGGCGGCGCTGGTCAATGGCGCGATTGCCTTTGACTCGCCTGAAGGGGCGCAGGCAGCGAAGGCGGAGCAGCACTACCGGCTCTATCCCGATCTCGCGCACAGCCAGCGCGGTGTCCTGATTAGTCTGGATCTGCCTGACGGTAAAAACCTGAAAGCGGGCAGTACGCCACTGATCTATCAGGGGCTTGAGGTCGGCACGCTGACGAAACTCAACCTTCAGGATGGCGGTAAAGTCACTGGCGAGCTGACCATCGATCCTTCCGTGGTCGGTCTGATGCGCAGCGGCACACGGATTGAGATGCACAGCCCGAAGATCAGCCTGACCGATACCAGCCTCAGTGCACTACTGACCGGCAATACGCTGGAGCTGGTGCCAGGGGAAGGCGAACCGCAGCAGCACTTTACCGTGCTGGCGTCGAATGAAACTCTGCTGCAGAAGCCCAACGTCCTGACGGTCAGGCTCAGCGCACCGGAAAGCTATGGCATTGACCAGGGCCAGCCGCTGATGCTGCACGGGATGCAGATTGGCCAGGTGATGTCGCGTTCGCTGGATGAAAATGGTGTCAATTTCGTGGTGGCGGTCAACCCGGAGAATCGCAACCTGGTGCATGGCGACAGCAAATTTATCGTCAACAGCCGCCTTGATGTGAAGTTTGGTCTGGATGGGATGCAGGTCCTGGGTGCCAGCGCCCGTGAGTGGGTGGATGGCGGGATCCGGCTGGAGCCAGGTAAAAAAGGCGAACCCAGACGTACCTATCCGCTGTTTGCCGACGCCGAAAAGGCGGATGAAGGCATCATCGGTGATAGCCCGTCTACCACGCTGATGCTGACGGCGAACAGTCTTCCTGACGTACAGGCAGGTTCAGTGGTGCTTTACCGCAAATACCAGGTTGGCGAGATTGTGAAGGTGACACCGCGTGCTGACGCCTTTGATATCGCAGTGCATATCAAGCCGGAGTATCGCAAGCTGCTGACCAGCGAAAGCGTCTTCTGGGCCGAGGGCGGCGCGCGCGTCAGCCTGAACGGCAGCGGCCTGACCGTGCAGGCCTCTCCGCTGAACAGGGCGCTGAAAGGCGCGATCAGCTTTGACAACATGAGTGGTGCGCAATCTGCCAAAGGGGCCAGACGCGTGCTATACGCTTCCGAAACAGCGGCCCGGGCGGTGGGCAGTCAGATTACGCTGCACACCTACGATGCCAGCAAGCTTTCAGCCGGGATGCCCATTCGTTATCTGGGAATTAACGTCGGCCAGGTCGAGTCTCTGTCGTTAAGCAAAGATAACAATCAGGTGGTGGCAAAAGCGGTGCTTTACCCTGAGTATGTTAACGATTTTGCCCGTATGGGCAGCCGTTTCTCGGTCGTCTCTCCGGAGATCTCCGCGGCAGGCGTCAACCATCTGGAAACGCTGCTGCAGCCTTATGTTAACGTTGATCCGGGTAAAGGCAGCGCCGCGCGGTCGTTTGAATTGCAGGAGAGCACCATCACCGATTCACGCTATCTGAACGGCCTGAATATTTATGTCGATGCTACGGAGGCAGGCTCCCTGTCTCTGGGCACGCCGGTGCTGTTCCGGGGTGTGGAAGTGGGTACCGTGACCGGCACGTCGCTCGGGAATATGGCGGATCGGGTGCAGATTGCCCTGCGCATCAGTAAGAAGTATCAGCATCTGGTGCGGAATAATTCGGTGTTCTGGCTGGCCTCCGGCTATAACCTCGACTTTGGTCTGGTGGGCGGCGTGGTAAAAACCGGGACTTTCCAGCAGTTTATTCGTGGAGGCATTCAGTTTGCGACGCCGCCTACGGTACCGCTGGCACCGCAGGCGACCCCGGACAAGCACTTCCTCCTGCAGGATGAAGCACCGAAAGAGTGGCGCAACTGGGGAACGGCAATTCCCTCGCCGCGCTAAGTCAGGTCATGCCGGAAACCGGTCAGACGGCGCAGAAAATGAAGCAAGATGGGGATACGCCCGGCGCAAAGCACAACCAGCGCCGGGGAAGTATCTGAACCACGCAATGCGCTGCCCCGGTGATGTCGCACCTTATGAACGAGGTGCTTTATTGCCTGCCCGGAGTCTGTCAGGGAGAGCAATGTTTATGTTCCGGCAGTGGGCGTGCCTGCTCACCTGCCCGGTACATAGCACTCCGCTTATTTCCCCTCAAACGGGCAGCCTGGCTGCCCGTTTGCGCTCTGCGTGATACACTGCCGCCTTTGCCTTAACTGGAATGTGCCCGTGTCAGATGCTTCTCTGCTTTTTCCCGCCGATTTTCTCTCGTTAATGCGTCAGAGCCTGCCCGATGAGGCGAGCTTCGACCAGTTTATTGCCATCAGCCATCAACCGCTGCGCCGCAGCCTGCGCGTCAACACCCTGAAGATCAGCGTACCTGATTTCCTGACGCTGACCGCTGACTATGACTGGCAGCTGACGCCGGTGCCGTGGTGCGAAGAGGGATTCTGGATCAGCCGGGAAGATGAAAGCCTGCCGCTGGGCAGCGTGGCTGAGCACCTGAGCGGCCTGTTCTATATTCAGGAAGCCAGCTCAATGCTGCCGGTGACCGCGCTGTTTGACGCGCAGCCGGACGTCAGCGCCGTAATGGATATGGCCGCCGCACCCGGCTCAAAAACCACCCAGATCGCTGCAAGAATGGATAATCAGGGGGTGATCCTGGCGAATGAATTCTCCGCCAGCCGGGTAAAAGTCCTGCACGCCAATATCAGCCGCTGCGGCGTCAGCAACAGCGCACTGACTCACTTTGATGCACGGGTTTTTGGCCCGGCGCTGCCGGAACAGTTTGATGCCATTCTGCTGGATGCGCCCTGCTCAGGTGAAGGGGTGATCCGCAAAGATGCCGACGCACTGAAAAACTGGACGCTGGCCAGTACGGAGGCGATCGCCGCGACGCAGCGCGATCTGCTCGACAGTGCGTTTCATGCCCTTAAACCCGGTGGCACGCTCGTCTATTCGACCTGCACCCTGAATCAGATTGAGAATCAGCAGGTGATCGCCTGGCTGTTACAGCGCTATCCGGGCGCAGTTGAGATCCTGCCCCTCGATAAGCTGTTTAGTGGCGCGGACCAGGCCGCGACGCCAGAGGGCTATCTGCATGTCTTCCCGCAGATTTTTGACAGCGAAGGCTTCTTTGTCGCCCGGCTGCGTAAGACTGAGTCGGTCGCACCGCTGCCTGCTCCGGGCTATAAAGTCGGCAAACTGCCCTTTTCTCATCTCAGCCGCAAACAGGAAAGTGAAGTTATCGCCGCTGCCGCCGCGGTCTCACTGCAATGGGATGCGTCGCTGATGCTGTGGCAGCGCGACAAAGAGATCTGGCTGTTCCCGCACGCGGTGACGCCGATGCTGGGTAAAGTGCGCTTTTCGCGCATCGGGCTGAAGCTGGCGGAAACCTTTGCAAAAGGTTATCGCTGGCAGCATGAGGCGGTGGTCGCACTGGCGCAACCAGAGGCAGCCCAGCGTTTTGAACTCACGGCGGCAGAAGCGGAAGAGTGGTATCGCGGCCGGGATATTTACCCGGACACAGCGCCTGCCAGCAATGAGATGATAGTCACCTATCAGCAGCAGCCGCTGGGGCTGGCAAAGAAAGTGGGCAACCGGATTAAGAACAGCTATCCCCGGGAACTGGTGCGCGACGGACGCCTGTTTCGTTAACCGCAGAACAGGAACAGCCTGCCGCTCAGCACCTGTCGGCAGGCGTTATTCTGATTGCGGTGCTGGCTAAAGCGCGGGTGCTGCGCGCGCCGGTTAGTCCATTGCTTCCAGGGTCGCACAGCGCACCTGGAAAAAGTGACACTGTCACGCAAGCACTCGCTTTTGTTCCTGCCGAAAAACACACCGTGCTGGCGTTTGCTCCTGCACCCGTCAGCTCAGACCGACGAATCAGGACGTCCCGACACCCCTATTGCCGTGCCTAGGCCGGAAATTTTACCAGCTTATCGGCCGGGCGCACGGGACGGCGCACCAGTTCGCCACCACAGTTGGGGCAACGGTGCGCGAGTTCATCAGCACAACTCGCGCAGAAGGTGCATTCAAACGAGCAGATATGGGCCGCCAGCGAAGACGGCGGCAGATCGCTGTCGCAGCGTTCACAGTTAGGACGAAGTTCCAGCATACTCTCTCCTGAAAATGTTTTATCCGCCTCACGATGGCTGATGGGGAAGATCAGATATCGCGTATAGCGCCCCATAGCCTGCGGCGGTCGTCCAGCGTGCGTCAGATCAGGGCGAGCGATGTTGCTTCTCCTCATCATCGTCCGCAGAGCGATCCTTTTTATCAATAACCTCATCAGCCATCAGATCATTATCAGCCAGGTCATCATCAATAAAGCCACTATCGTCTGATTCATCGTCCACCAACGCATCATCCGCACTATTTTCCCCGCTCTCCGCTTCTGGTTCCTGGCCTCCCATCGACGCCTGGATCACCTCCTCTTCCAGCGTCGGGATCAGGGCTGCACCCAGCGGTGAGGTCGCCAGACTGTCGGGCATCACCACATGGGGCAACGGCACTTCTGTCGTAGGCAGCGGACGCGGCGCACGGGTGTAACTCAGCCCGCCAATCACCAGCGCGCAGATCGCAAAAAAGAGATAGAGCATATTGCTGCCCAGCGGCTGCATCAGCGCGCCAACCAGCAGTGGTCCGATACTGGCCCCGATGCCAAATGCCATCAGCAGACAGGCGGTTAAGGATACGCGGCGCTCTGCAGCAACCTGATCGTTGGCCAGCGCCACCTGCAGCGGATAAAGCGCAAACTGCATCATGCTGGCGACAAAAGCGATGCCGATCATCCAGTGGAAGGTCAGATGCGGCAGCACCACCAGCGGCAGGCAGGACACCGCAAACAGCACCGCGATCAGAAAGAGCAGCCGCTGACGGTCAAACCGATCCGAAAGCCAGCTCAGCGGAAACTGTGAAACCAGACCGGCAAAAATGGTCAGGCTCATAAAATAACCGGTCTGGCTGGTGGTAAAGCCTTTGCTGCTGGCGTAGACCGGCGCCAGGCCGTAGAAGGCACCGATCGCCATGCCGGTGACCAGTGTGGTGCTGAGCAGTCGGGGAATGGTCCGCAGAAAATAGCCCAGCTCCATCGGCGCAGGCGTCATCGGCCTGACGTGCGTGCGGGTCGTCAGCGCAATGGGGACCAGACACAGTGCGAAGCAGAGCGCGACAATCAGCAGCGTGCTGACGTCGAAACCGGTCTGCAGGCTGAGCACCACCTGGCCGCCACTCAGTCCGAGGTAGGTGGCGACCATGTATAAGCCAAAAATCATGCCGCGCTGGGAGGATTCCGCCTGGTCGTTGAGCCAGCTCTCCAGCACCATATACTGGCACATCATGCAGAGGCCGATGATCAGGCGCAGAAACACCCACAGCAGCACCACGTTCGTCAGCCCGTGACCGATAACCGAGGCTGTGATAATCCCGGCGCAGGCGACATAGGCACGGATATGGCCCACGCGGGCGATCAGGTTATGCCCTACCTTGCCGCCAATCACCAGCCCGATATAGTTCGCCGCAATAATGGCACCAATCATCGCGCCATTAACCTGCTCACTGGCCAGACGCAGTGACACATAGGTGGTCAGCAGACCGGAGCCGAGCAGCATCAGCAGCGTGGTGGTATAGAGCGGCAGAAACGTACTGAATATTTTTCCCATGGGACTCCCTGTCTGCAACGTCTGGCATCGAATCAGTCACGCCTGACTATAGCTGATTCCGGCTGCGACCGACGCCTGGCGCGGCCAAAAAAAACCCGCCAGCGATAAGCTGACGGGCCCGGAGTCAGACACTCGGGAAACTGATGTTGCTCCCCGGCGCTTCACGGTTGAGATGGATGAAGTTCAGGTGTCGTTCGTACTGATCGAGAATATCGATGATCACCTGCTCTTTGCTGTAATCCATCAGGTCGTTACCCTGACTGCCTTCCAGCAGGAAGGTTTCCAGTCGGTAGTAGGTCGACTTGCCGCTGCGGGCGCGATAGGTAAAGCCCGGAATGGAGTACTGCTGTGGCCAGACCTGATAGATAAAGTCCTGCTCCTCGCCCAGATGGACGCGCAGATCCAGATAACCGATCGGGTTAGCCTCATCCGGCGCAACACGCTCCAGCGATACCCGGCCATCACGCAACTCCAGCTCTTTCGCCACCTCCTGCATCGCAGGGAAAATGGTTTTCTCCATCATCTGCTGGGTATAGCGTGAGCCAGGGTAGTTCATCAGGCGCGACAGACGTTTCTTCCAGGTCAGACGGTCGGTGGCATGTGCCAGATAAGGCGCGGTGTCACGCGTAGCACTGGCCCGGCGATGATCTTCAATCTTCAGCGATTTAAACAGCCCCGCCATCACGAAGAAGATCACAAAACTGAACGGCAGCCCCATGATAACCGTGGTGTTCTGCAGCGCCGTGATACCGTTGGCCATCAGCATGCTCAGCGTCAGCACGCCGATTGCTACCGACCAGAAGATGCGCAGCCAGTTAGGCGCATCGCTGTTAATATCTTTAAGCCGCGAGGTAAAGTTACCCAGCACCAGCGAGCCGGAATCTGCCGAGGTGACATAGAAAAGCATCCCGGTAATGGTGGCAATTGAGGCGCTGAGTTTAAACGCCGGATACTGCGCCAGCAGGCTGTAAAAGCCGCGTTCGGCATGCGCCATCACTTCCTGCGCAAAGCCCGCGTTACCGTGAATGATCTGGTAGAGCGCCGCGTTACCAAACACCGACAGCCACAGCAGCGTAAAGGTGAACGGAATGATCAGCGTGCCCAGCACAAACTCGCGGATGGTACGTCCACGGGAGATGCGCGCCAGGAACAGGCCGACAAACGGCGACCAGGCCACCCACCAGGCCCAGAAGAAGAGCGTCCAGCTGTTCATCCACTGCGTGGGCCGGTCAAAGGCAAAGGTGTTCAGCGTCATGCCCATGAAGCGATTAATGTAATCACCGACGTTCAGCACCAGCGCATTCAGCAGGAACTCGGTGTTGCCGAAGAACAGGACGAACAGAATCAGGCCCAGCGCCATGATGACGTTAAGCTCGGAGAGGAAGCGGATCCCCTTATCCACACCCGACGTCACCGAGATGGTGGCAATAACAACGGAAAGCACGATCAGCGCCGTCTGCGCTGTCAGGCCCTCCGGCACATCGAACAGTACTTTCAGCCCGTAGTTGAGCTGCACGACCCCAATGCCCAGAGTCGTGGCAATACCGAAGATGGTACCGATGACCGCCGCGATATCCACCGTATGGCCAATCGGGCCGTAGATGCGTTTACCGAAGATGGGATAGAGCGCGGAACGGATAGTCAGCGGCAGATTATAGCGGTAGCTGAAGTAGCCCAGCGCGATGCCCATCAGGGCGTACATTGACCAGCCGGTCAGACCGTAGTGGAACAGCGTCCAGACCATCGACTGGCGGGCGGCCTCCAGGGTCTGCCCTGCGCCCTGCGGCGGCTGCATATATTGCGTCACCGGTTCGGCGACAGAGAAGAACATCAGGTCGATACCGATTCCCGCGGCAAACAGCATCGCTGACCAGCTGAGTACGCTGAATTCAGGTTTAGAGTGTTCTGGTCCGAGTTTGATGGAGCCAAAACGTGAGCACGCCATGTAAAGCACAAAAACAATATAGAGCGTGGCAGCCAGCATGTAATACCAGCCGAAGGTGGCGGAAACCCAGTTGACCGCCTTAAGGATCCAGCTCGCGGCCACCTCACTGTAGAGAATCGTCATGATTGAAAACGTCAGAATCAATCCGGCAGAGGTATAAAATACAACGGGATTGAGTCTGTCTTTTTCACCGGCAGGTGGATTATTCATCGATTACCTCTGGTTAATGTCCTGAAAATACGCAATGAGTACATTGTGCCGCCCCCGATTGACGGGCTGTGCGACTTTGTTTTTGTCTCTTCCCTCCTGTTAATGCATGCAGCAAACAAGCCTATTTTAGCACTCAATGCCGCTTCGCTTACGCTACATTTAAAGAACAACATCCTAACAACATTTCTTTTTATATTGAACGTGCAATCAAAAAAAGTTTTAATAGGGAATCGATTTGAGGGTGGAGCGGGAGCTATGCCAAAGGTAGGGATGCAGCCGATTCGACGTCGGCAGCTGATTGATGCGACGCTGAGCACGATTAATGACGTCGGGATTAATGATGCCACGATTGCCCAGATCGCCCGTCGGGCGGGGGTCTCAACCGGCATCATCAGTCACTATTTCAGGGACAAGAACGGCTTGCTGGAAGCCACAATGCGTGATGTCACGCGTCAGCTGCGGTTAGCGGTGTTATCGCGGTTAAAACCCCTGTCCGGTGCCTCAGCAGAACAGCGGCTGTGTGCCATCGTTGATGGGAACTTTGATGAAACTCAGGTTCACACCGCCGTAATGAAAGCCTGGCTCGACTTCTGGTCAAGCAGCATGCATCAGCCACAGCTTAATCGCCTTGAGCGGGTCAGCAGCCGGCGGCTCTACTCTACGCTGGTGGCCGAGTTCCGGCGTGAACTGCCGCTGGAAACGGCACGCCTTGCCGCACATGGCCTGGCCGCCCTGATCGATGGTCTGTGGCTGCGCGCCGCGCTGAGTGGTAAGCCCTTCAGCCCGGTTATCGCCCGTACACTGACCACCCAGTTCATCCGTCAGCAACTGGCTGGCGAGCACGAATAACGGAAGGAGAAAACATGTCCCGATTTACCGAGCAGAAACTCTACATCGATGGCGCTTATGTTGCCGCTGCGTCTGGCGAAACGTTCCAGACGATTAACCCGGTCAACGGCGACGTACTGGCAGAGGTTCATGCCGCCGGCCAGGAAGATGTCGATCGCGCCGTTGCTGCCGCCCGAAAAGGCCAGAAAGTCTGGGCCGCGATGACCGCCATGGAGCGTTCGCGCATCCTGCGTCGCGCCGTGGACATTCTGCGTGAGCGTAACGACGAGCTGGCCGAGCTGGAGATGCTCGACACCGGTAAGCCCTTCAGCGAAACCGCCAGCGTGGATATCGTGACCGGCGCAGACGTGCTGGAGTATTACGCGGGTCTGGTTCCGGCGCTGGAAGGTCAGCAGATCCCCCTGCGTGACACCTCTTTTGTTTATACCCGTCGCGAACCGCTGGGCGTGGTCGCCGGGATTGGCGCCTGGAACTACCCGATTCAGATCGCCCTGTGGAAATCTGCGCCTGCGCTGGCAGCCGGTAACGCAATGATCTTCAAACCCAGCGAAGTCACGCCGCTCTCCGCCCTGAAGCTGGCGGAAATCTATACCGAAGCGGGCGTGCCGGATGGCGTATTCAACGTTCTGCCAGGCATCGGTTCGGTCACGGGCCAGTTACTGACAGAACATCCTGGCATCGACAAAGTGTCATTCACCGGCGGCGTTGTCAGCGGCAAAAAAGTCATGGCCAATGCGGCGGGCTCCACGCTGAAAGAGGTGACGATGGAGCTGGGCGGCAAATCACCGCTGATTATTTTTGATGATGCCGACCTCGATCTGGCTGCCGACATCGCCATGATGGCGAATTTCTACAGCTCCGGTCAGGTCTGCACCAACGGCACCCGTGTCTTTATTCCGGCAAAACTGCAGGCCGCTTTTGAGGCGAAGATCAGCGAACGTGTGGCCCGCATTCAGGCTGGCGATCTGCGCGATCCGGCGACCAACTTCGGCCCGCTGGTCAGCTTCAGCCATCGTGACAACGTGATGCGCTATATCGAATCTGGCATCGCCGAAGGTGCGCGCGTGCTGTGCGGCGGCAAACGTCTGACCGGTGGCGATTTCGACCAGGGGGCATGGGTGGCGCCGACCGTCTTCACCGACTGCCGCGATGAGATGAAGATTGTTCGTGAGGAGATCTTCGGACCGGTGATGTCGATTCTGCGCTACGAAAGCGAAGAGGAAGTGATCCGCCGTGCCAACGACACCGAATTTGGTCTCGCTGCAGGGCTGGTGACCCAGGATCTCAACCGTGCGCACCGCGTCATTCATCAGATTGAAGCGGGTATCTGCTGGATCAATACCTGGGGTGAATCCGCCGCAGAGATGCCGGTGGGTGGCTATAAGCACTCCGGCATTGGCCGCGAGAATGGCCTGATGACGTTGCAGAGCTACACCCAGGTCAAGTCAGTTCAGGTTGAGCTGACCCGTTTTCAGTCAGTCTTTTAATCCCTTAACCTGAGGAACGACGAATGGAATATGATTACATCATTATCGGAGCCGGATCCGCAGGAAATGTGCTGGCGACCCGCCTGACCGAAGAGAGCAAGGTGAGTGTCCTGTTGCTGGAAGCGGGCGGCCCGGATTACCGTTTTGATTTTCGCACCCAGATGCCTGCTGCCCTGGCCTACCCGCTTCAGGGAAAACGCTATAACTGGGCCTATGAAACCGAACCAGAGCCGTACATGAATAACCGCCGCATGGAGTGTGGTCGCGGTAAAGGCCTGGGCGGTTCATCGCTGATTAACGGCATGTGTTACATCCGTGGTAACGCAATGGATCTCGATGGCTGGGCCGAGGCGCCCGGTCTGGAGCACTGGAGCTATCTGGACTGCCTGCCCTACTACCGTAAAGCGGAAACCCGTGATATTGGCCCGAACGATTTCCACGGCGGCGACGGCCCGGTGTGCGTGGCGACGCCGAAAGCGGGTAACAACGTCCTGTTTGAAGCGATGATCGAAGCGGGCGTGCAGGCGGGCTATCCGCGCACGGACGACCTTAACGGCTATCAGCAGGAAGGCTTCGGTCCGATGGACCGCACGGTAACCCCGAACGGTCGTCGCTCCAGCACCGCGCGTGGTTATCTGGATATGGCCAAAGGCCGTGCCAATCTGAAGATCGTGACCCACGCTACTACCGATCGCATTGTCTTTGACGGCAAACGTGCGGTCGGCGTCGAGTATCTGCAGGGTGACAGCAACACCCTCAACAAAGTGACCGCGCGCCGTGAAGTGCTGCTGTGCGCCGGAGCAATCGCTTCACCGCAGATCCTGCAACGCTCCGGCGTGGGTTCGCCGGAACTGCTGAAGCAGTTTGATATCCCGCTGGTGCATGATCTGCCAGGTGTGGGTGAGAACCTGCAGGACCATCTGGAGATGTATCTGCAGTACGAGTGTAAAGAGCCGGTTTCCCTCTACCCTGCGCTGAAGTGGTGGAATCAGCCGAAAATCGGCGCAGAGTGGATGTTTAACGGCACCGGCGTGGGTGCCAGCAACCAGTTTGAAGCGGGCGGGTTTATCCGCAGTCGGGAAGAGTTCAGCTGGCCGAACATTCAGTATCACTTCCTGCCGGTAGCGATTAACTACAACGGCTCTAACGCCGTTGATGCGCACGGTTTCCAGTGTCACGTTGGTTCAATGCGCTCGCCAAGCCGCGGCCACGTGCGCCTGAAGTCACGCGATCCGCGCCGTCATCCGGCGATTCTGTTCAACTACATGTCACATGAGCAGGACTGGCATGAGTTCCGTGATGCCATTCGTATCACCCGCGAGATTATTAATCAGCCGGCGCTGGATAAATATCGTGGCCGGGAAATCAGCCCGGGACTGGATTGCCAGACCGATGAACAGCTGGACGAGTTCGTGCGTAATCATGGTGAAACCGCTTATCACCCGTGTGGCACCTGTAAGATGGGAAACGACCCGATGGCCGTTGTCGATGGCGAAGGCCGTGTGCATGGCCTGCAGGGCTTACGCGTGGTGGATGCGTCAATTATGCCGCTCATCATCACCGGCAACCTTAACGCCACCACCATCATGATCGGCGAGAAGATTGCCGATATGATTCGCGGACGTGAGCCACTGCCGCGCAGTACGGCGTCCTATCATGTCGCGGGTGACGCACCGGTCCGCACCGCGCCACAGCGCACCGGTTAAAAAGTTACAGCGTCACTTAATGAATGCCGGGCACGCTACTGCCCGGCATTTTTTTGCCCCTTCACACTGCCCGCCATCAGTATCCTCTCCCTCGTTCCTTCATAATCTGTCTAACGGCTGGGATAAAAGTCTGAGGCGTCGCTGTGACTTATGAAAGCCGGCGGACTGATGCCCGTGACTGGCGGCAATGTCTTGCTCAAGACTGGCCCCATTCATTAGCGGAGATAAAGCATACAGCACGCTGATTTCATCCCTGCGGCCTGGCTGGCGCTGGCGATCGGGCTGGAGTCAGCCGCGAACCTGTTCCTTAAATATTCTGATGGTTTCAACAAACCGCTTTATGGCCTGCTGTTGCTTTGCTAAGTCCAGCTGACATTCAGTGCGCTCGCTCAGGTAGTAAAAGGAAGCGATCTGTCAATCGCCTGCACCACCGGGGGCGCTTTCGGAATTATCGCTACGTCTTAATCAGCGTGGCTATTTTTTAATCCGCACCTGAGCCCAAAAGCGTGGCCGTGTCTGGCCCTGCTACTGGCCGTAATGCTCCTGCGGAAGCGGGCCTGACTGGGTTTTGAGACATTTATTCTGCTTCAGAATATGCCCCCGCACGTCCTTATCTTTCCGTGCTTTTAACGTGCCACTTTGGTTGATTTTGCCTACGAACCGTGGTCGGAATCCTCTCACTTTTGTAAAGGGCCGTTTACATAACTTTTGCCTTAGGGCTTAGTGAGCGCCAGAAACGGAATGACTCGAGGAACAATTTATGTCTGCCACACGCGGCTGGTCTACCGAGCTGGAGGGATTACGCGGTCTTGCCTCTCTCTGGGTGCTGGTTGGCCACATCAGCTTACTGACCCATTGCCATATCACACTTATTTCATCGCCAGGCATCGGGGTCGATCTGTTCATCCTGCTGTCAGGTTACCTGATGGCAAAAAACTACGTTGAGCGACAGCATAAAGAGCCGTGGCAGCGTGCTGAAACCATTAAAACGTTCTGGATCCGCCGCTTCTTCCGCATCGCCCCGCTCTACTATCTGCTGTTAATCATCGCCCTGATTTATGGCCCGTGGTTCGGTGAAATGCGCGACACCATTGCCCATTTTTATTCCGGCACCGCGACAGAGTCCTCGCGTTACAGCGATCAGTCGCTGACGAATATCCTCACCCATTTCAGTTTTCTGTTCGGCCTGCTGCCGGAATATGGCTTTAATACCGTGCTGCCTGACTGGAGTATCGGGCTGGAGATGCAGTTCTATCTGCTGTTCCCGTTTATCATGCTGGTTACGCTACGCCTGGGTTATGCCGCCTCGCTGATCGGCATCATGGCGCTCTGCTGCGCCGGACGCTATCTGCTCGCGGATTATTATGAGGCGTTCGAGATGCCCTCCATGATCCTGCTAAAACTGCACATGTTCCTGGCCGGGATGCTGCTGGCGGAAGCCGTGCGCCGTAAATCGCTGCTCTACGTCGCTTTTGCCCTGCTCGGTCCGGTCGCCAGCGTGGCGATGGGCATGGGCGTGATCAAATTGCAGGTGATCATGGAAGCGTTGATGATCGTGGGTATGGCAGCGATCCTGTGGCAATACCCGCAGGGCAGCCTGATGGCCAGACTTATCACCCTGCCGCGTAAGCTGCTCAACAATCGTCTCAGTACCTGGCTGGGTGACGTGTCGTTCTCGGTCTATCTGCTGCACCTGCTGATTGTTATCCCAGTGATTGCACAGCTGCTCAATTACACAGACCTTGAAATGAAGAGCGATATGACGCGCTTCCTGATCGTCTGCGTTTCCACTATCCCGCTGACCTATCTGCTGGCTTCTCTGCTCTATCAATATGTTGAGAAGCCGGGCATCCGGATGGGTAAGCGCGTGCTAAAGCCGAAACTGACTGAGCAGACACAGTGAGATGAAGCCGGCACGCTTTAACGAAGCCCCCAGCGGGGCTTTTTTATGGTCAGGGTTCATCAGCTCTTCTGAAAGGAAGCCAGCATCCCTGCTGCGGTGAACTACACTTTCCCGGTTAGCAACCTGACCCAAAGGAGAGAACATGAGCATTCAGCATCTGCTGTTGTCGAGTGACGGTGGCGCGGTGATCGTTGACGCAGAACAACTTGAGAGTGAGCTGGTAATTCCGCCCCACCTGCAGACGCTGGGTGGCGGGGAGGCCGACAGCAAGACCGGCCATCGGGTGGCGGTCACAAAGCACTACTGTAAAGGACGATACTATGCTGTTGCCCTCGATCGCCATGCGGCCAGCAATGAAATAGATGATGTGATCGATCTGCTGCATCCTGCCCCGCTGGATTAGCCTTTGTCAGACAGACGTTATGCCGTTTCTGCTGCCAGCCAGCGGAAAACCGGAATGCGGCCTCACCTTTAAGCAGAGGATAGAGAGTATGGAAAAGAAGAAGTGGTTTGTTTCTTACGTGATTAAGCCCGAGGGCGAAAACCATGTCACGACGCACGCCTTTATCGAGGGCGACAATGTAGAAGAGGCGCTGGAAGCCTTTATGTTTGAAACTAAAAAAAGCCTGTCGCTGGATACTGAAGAGCTGACGCTGCTTTCGGTCAGTCTGGTGTAAAGACTTTCAACCTCGCGATGGCGGGGTTTTTACTTTTTGGCGGCAGGAAAGAAAAGAGTAGAGGGCTGGCTGTGCATACATTGCCCCGGCTTATCGCTGAAGCGGATAACCATTTCCGGGTTCAGATTCCGCACGCTCTGCTGTTCTGCTGTTCTGCTGTTCTGCTGTTCTGCTGTTCTGCTGTTCTGCTGTTCTGCTGTTCTGCTGTTCTGCTGTTCTGCTGTTCTGCTGTTCTGCTGTAAAAGCCTCGCCTGTAATGGGCAAAACGGTCATTATATTTATGGTTTATTGATTTCCCTGGTGCTGCATTCAGTTATTTAGTGGGATAAGGCCAGGTGTGATCCAGACCGGTTGAAGACATCAGACCGGTCATTGCCAGATACGCCAGAATCAGGACAAACAGCACAATAGCTGCGATTTCAATGGTTTTAAAGAAATGATGTTTTGCCATAAATAACCCTCTTCAATGTATGTGTAATCAGACTTCCCTCCTTAAATTAGAATGTTACCGGTAAAGTGCAAGTCAAAATCACATAGTGAAACATAAAGCAGGGCTTATTAATATTCAGGTCAAAAGAGGTGATCCGCGTCAGGAACAGGCGTGCCGGATAATCAGGCATAAAAATGCCCGCAGCAGGCGGGCTTTTTATCGCAGGGTTTACTCGGCGGGCTGACCGCTAAAATCGATCACCATCCTGCCGCGGATTTTTCCCTGGAGCATCTCATCGAAGATGGTATTGATCTCCCCAATCTTCCTTTTTGTTACTTTCGGCACCACCTTACCTTCTGCGGCAAACTGGAATGCTTCCGCCAGATCGTTACGCGTACCAACCAGCGATCCCACCACCTGAATCCCGTCGAGGACCAGACGCGGGATATTCAGGCTCATCGCTTCGGGTGGCAGCCCGACGGCGACGACCCGTCCGCCCGCTCTGACGGCATCCACCGCCGAATTGAAAGCCGCTTTAGCCACGGCCGTGACCACTGCCGCATGCGCCCCACCCGTTTTCTCCTGAATAAAGCGCGCCGCATCTTCGCTGGCCGAGTTAACAACCAGGTCGGCCCCCATCTCTTTCGCCAGTGCCAGCTGCCCGTCACTGACGTCAACGGCAATGACCTTCGCGTTGAAAACGTTTTTTGCATACTGCAGTGCGAGATTTCCCAGCCCGCCCAGGCCATAAATGGCCAGCCACTGACCCGGTTTTATCTCAGAGACCTTCACCGCCTTATAGGTGGTGACCCCGGCACAGGTCACGCTGCTGGCAGCATAGGGATCGAGACCTTCAGGCACTTTGACCGAGTAGTCGGCCACGACGATGCACTCTTCTGCCATACCGCCATCCACCGTGTAACCGGCATTGGTGACATCCCGGCAGAGCGTTTCATTACCGGAGTTGCAATATTCGCAGTGTCCACATCCTTTGAAGAACCAGGCGACGCTGGCCCGATCGCCCGGTTTCAGGGAGGTCACATCGGGTGCGACCTCTTCGACGATACCGATCCCTTCGTGGCCCAGGGTCACGCCGGTTTTGTCACCGAAATCACCGTTCTTCACATGTAAATCGGTATGGCATACGCCGCAGCATTCCATCCTGAGCCGGGCCTCACCCGTTTTGAGAGGACGCAGCGTCTTCTCAACTACCTCAACCTGATGTTCACTATTAGCAATTGCCGCTTTCATAAACGTTCCTCCATTTGATTGAACACTAAGAATAAGCCAGACGGAGGTGATGACAAGATGACAAAGAGGCGCTGGAGTCGGGGCTGGCGACGTTGATTTTACTTTTGCGAGCAGAATTGGATTTTTACCTCATGCTGCGATTGTTCACCCTATCCCGTGTCACTAAAACTCCATCAGATTCTGCACGCTGAAGACCCACTCAGATGCGCCGGTAAGCTCAGCTATTCTCCCTTAGAGACTGGAGAGCCTGACGCAGGACAGCGACTGTTGTTAACGGGTAAAAATGACTTATAAGCGAAGTGCTGCAATATTTATTAACGAGTTAGGGAGTTGCATAAATCAGCATCTTTTCCAGGCTTAAAAGGTCAACCCTAATCGAGGAAAAGACTATGTCAGAAGCATTAAAAAAGTGTATAGAGGCATGCTATTTGTGCGCCGCGGCCTGTGACAACTGTGCAGCTTCATGCCTTGAAGAGGACGACCTGGATATGATGCGGGATTGTATCCGCACGGACATTCAGTGTGCCAGTCTCTGCCGGCTAGCGGCGCAGTTTATGACGTTAAAAAGCGCGCACGCGAAAAAAGTCTGCATGCTATGTGCTGAACTATGTCAGGAATGCGGGGATGTATGCGCCCGGCATAAACATGATCATTGCCAGCAATGTGCTAAAGCCTGCCATCATTGCGCAGAGCAGTGCCGCAATATGGCTGCCTGATATCGAATTAAATAGCCCGCTCCGGCGGGCTGTGATGATTGTTAAAGGGTAAAGAGCATTATTGTTTATCGCCAGAAGCAGGTTTGAGTGATGCTGAACAAAAATGGAAGGCTTAAAACACCTCATTTAACGGCAGCTCAGCTATAAATTACCGATAAATGGCGTCAGTCCTTCGGGAGGCGCCAGACGTTGAATAGCCGAAAAAGTGTTATCGGGCACAGTTTATTCGATGGACGCTGAATCAACGATTGTCGTCTATGTCTCCGTATTATCGAAACCAGTAGCGGTATACCTCTCCTGAAGCACGGATATGATGTTTTTCATTAACAGGATATTTTGCAAGAGCGCATGAGGTGATCGGAACTAAACCTGACACTAAACTTTCGACATTTTATAAAATCAGAAGCCTTGCCAGCCGGTTACAGGAGGCAGGGAATAGATAATATTTTTAGTAAAAACGGCCCGTTAAACCTTTTAGTGTCTAAAGAGCATCCCGATTCACGCGGTGAGAAATATGTAATGGAATAAGTGGAACAGGGTGAGTTCGGGAAGGTTATTGTTACAGGCAAAATTCTATATAAATCATAAAAACAAAAAAAGACCGAATACGATTCCTATATTCGGTCCAGGGAAATGGCTCTCAGGGAGCCGTGCGCTAAAAGTTGGCATTTATGAAGGCGGTGACGCCTTGCCATTTAAGGTTAGATCAGCGCGAGGGAAATGCCAGTAAGCGGAGGGCCAGAGGCCATAAACCGGACCAGTTTGTGATCGCAACGGCAAAAAAAGTCAGGTGCAGCTGGCTGCCGCACCCGATAGATCTATTTACCGCACAATGCCTGGGTGCGCTCGATGATCGGCTGCAGGCTCATCATCTGGCCCGGGTGCGCTTTATCTTCGCTCTGAATCACGCTGATTGGCTGCGCTTTCACCTGTTTATTCTTAAACAGCTGGTCTGCGATATCGTTTAACGGATATTGCATCAGGGTGCTCGGGTTGATGGCAAACAGCGCCCCATCTTTCTCGCAGGTCAGCATCACCTCTTCACGATTGAAGGGCCACTTATCCTTGCCAATCTCAAAGCGGCTGACGGTAATGATTTGTGCCGCCAGCGCCTGGCCGCAGAGGGATAACAACAGGATGGCGGGGACCACTTTCTTCAGCAACATAACTACCCTTTTCTCTCTTAACGATTTCAGGCTGGCGACAGCGTGGCAAAGACGCTGACCAGCCCAACCACTCCGCACGCCAGCAGCAGTTCAAGCTGCGTCATGCGAATAAATTTCTGCTGCGTGCCACTGCCCGCCAGACGAAAGCGCGGAACCAGCCAGTATCGGTTAAACAGCGCCACGCCGATCATCATGGCAACCAGCAGCACTTTGCACAGCAGCAACTCAATATAGCGCGAATCCTGCCAGGCCAGCGGCCAGCCCGCGATCATCAGGCTGTTGATGACCCCGCTCAGCAGCGTCAGCGCGACCGCCAGGTGCCCGTAGCGTGAAAACCGCATCATGGTGCGGATAGCATCAGTGCGGCGATCGATCTGGCGTGCTTCGCGCATCAGCAGCAACAGGGGCAGTAATCCTCCTGCCCAGAACGCTGACGCAAGCAGATGCAGCGCATGGTTGCACTGCTGCAGGACACCAGGCCAGCCATCACGCATCGCGGCATGCCCAATCAGCGCCATTGCGACCAGTTGCAGCACGCCCGCCAGCAAGAGCAGTTGAGAGCGAACACGGCCGGTCACAAACAGCGCGCCAGCGGCCAGCAGGCTGAACAGGATCTCGCCCTGCCAGACCGTACCAAAGTCGGTGCTCAGTACCGCCAGCCAGATATCGGCGTCAGTCAGATGCGAGCTGTCGCCGCTCATCAGCACAGTCTGACAAGCCAGCATCGCCAGCGCAGTGAGCAGCGCCAGCCAGGCACTCCCCTTCATCAGCGGAAAGAGGCGCTGCGCCAGTTGCGGGCGATAACGCCGGGGCGCCAGCAGCGCGCTGTAGCAGGCACTGCCCGTCATCAGCATCACGGCGGCAAAGTGCAACGCCCGCAACACTATCCAGAGGGTGGTCACCCGCGTTACTTCACGCTGAAACGATAGTGTCCTGACGTTTTGTGTCCATCGACCGACAGGACATGCCAGTTAACCTGATAGTCACCCGCTTTCAGCGGCTGCGGCAGGCCAACAATCAGCTGCTTTTTCTGGTCAGCGGCCACGCGGGCTTTGGCAGTAGCAACGGGCTTCTGATGACTGTCCACCAGCGTCACGCCGCTGAAGGCCGCTTCAATATCCTCGCTGAAATTCAGCGTCAGCGCATCGGGGGAGGATGTCACCTGCGCATTATCAGCAGGTACCGAGGCGTGAAGATGTGCGTGCGCGGCGGCGAGTGAGCTGAATGCCATCGTGCCGGCGGCCATCAGCGCAATAACCACACGAGAATTCTGTTTTTTCTGCATAAGATCATCCTTTTAACCGCCGCCAGGGCGGCAAACGAGGCAAAAGGATACGCTGCTGTATTTGCACTGTCGAGGCCAGCAATGCGATCCTTTATCCTTGATTCAGACCGGCGAAAACATTACTTTTGCCCGCTATCCTCAGGAGAATATTATGAGCCATAACCTTGCCCGACTGACCCAGGAAGAGAAAGACAAGATCAATGTCGACCTGGCGGCTGCGGGCGTGGCGTTTAAAGAGCGCTACAACATGCCGGTGGTTGCCGAAATGGTCGTGCAGGAACAGCCCGAAGCACTGCGTGACTGGTTCCGTCAGCGTCTGATGCACTACCGCCAGGCGTCACTCAGCCTGTCGCGCCTGCCTTATGAACCGAAGATGAAATCATGATGTTCCGCGTTATCGATACTGAAACCTGCGGTCTGCAGGGCGGCGTGGTCGAAGTCGCCTCCGTGGATGTGGTGCACGGGCAGATAGTTAATCCTATGAGCGATCTTATCCTGCCTGACCGCCCCATCAGCCGTCAGGCGATGGCAGTCCATCGCATCACCGAAGCGATGGTGGCGGGTAAACCGACCATCGAAGAGGCAATCCCGCGCTATTACGGTAGTGCGTTTTATGTGGCGCATAACGCCAGCTTTGACCGCCGGATGCTGCCGGAAATGTTCGGTGAATGGATCTGTACAATGCAGCTGGCGCGTCAGCTCTGGCCGGGCATTAAGTATGGCAACCAGGCGCTGCGCCATTCACTGAAGCTGGATGTGACGCCGCCTGCCGATCTGCACGCCCACCGCGCGCTTTATGACTGCTATGTCACGGCCGCGCTGCTCATCCGCATCATGGAAACCTCGGGCTGGAGCGCGTCTGAAATGATCGTCCGTTCACAGCCGGCAGCCCAGCGCGACGACATCCTGCCGTTCGGCAAGTATCGCGGCCAGACCATTGCGGTGATTGCCCGTAAGGATCCGGGCTACCTGAAGTGGGTACTGGATAATGTCAGCGATTTGCGCCCGCCATTGCGACAGGCGCTGCGAAAATACCTGAGCGAGCCTCAGTAATCCTGGGCTGGCGGCAACGAGCCCTGCGCCAGCCCCAGCAGGAAGGTATATTCCATCGCAATTCCCTCGTAGGCTTTGTAGCGTCCCGACTTACCGCCATGTCCGGCATCCATATCCGTGCAGAGCAGCAGCAGGTTGTTGTCGGTTTTCAGCGACCTCAGCTTCGCCACCCATTTAGCTGGCTCCCAGTACTGTACCTGCGAATCGTGCAGTCCGGTGGTGACCAGCAGGTGAGGATAGGCTTTTGCCTCCACATTGTCATAAGGGCTGTACTGACGGATGTAGCGGTAGTACGCCGGATCGTTGGGGTTGCCCCACTCGTCATATTCGCCGGTCGTCAGCGGGATCGACTCATCCAGCATTGTTGTCACCACATCCACAAACGGCACCTGCGCCACGACACCATGAAACAGCTGCGGGGCAAGGTTAATCACCGCGCCCATTAACAGGCCGCCCGCGCTGCCGCCCATCGCATAGAGCCGTTCCGGGTGGCCGAAGCCACGCGCCACCAGCGCCTTTGTCACCTCAGTAAAATCGGTGAAGCTGTTCATTTTATTCAGCAGGCGGCCACCGTCATACCACTGCTGTCCCAGCTCACCACCGCCACGCACCTGAATCAGCGCATAGACAAAACCGCGATCCAGCAGGCTCAGGCGGCTGACGCTGAAATCGGCGTCCATGCTGCTGCCGTAAGCGCCGTAGCCATAGACCAGCATCGGGTTCTGACCCGGCTGATAATGTTTACGATGATAGACCAGCGACACCGGAACTTCGGTGCCGTCGCTGACTTTGATCCAGTGATGCTCGCTTCTGTAATCGTCTGCGTTAAAGCCCTTCACCGCACTCTGTTTCAGGATACGTCGTTCGCCGGTGTCCATATCCAGCTCAAATAGCGTGGTCGGCGTCGTCATGGATGAATAGCCATAACGCAGTTTGCTGGTGCGCGGTGAGGGGTTATAGGCCAGCCAGGTGACGTAGGTCGGATCGTCAAAGGCAATGCCGCTGGTTTCGCCAGTCGCCCAGTTAATCTGCCGCAGGCTGGTTAAGCCGCGCTGACGCTCCTCGACCACCAGCCAGTCGCGGAACAGCTGAAAATCTTCCATCACCACCGATTCCCGTGGCGGGATCAGCGTCTCCCAGCGCGACTCATCCAGATAACGACTGCGATAGAGTCCGAAGTTTTTACCTTCCCGGTTAGAGCGAATATAAAACTGATGATCATAATGGTCGATGCTGTATTCATGGTCGCGGCGGCGCGGCAGAAAGACATGCGGCTGCGCGTCGGGGAAATTCGCGTCGATCAGCTGAATTTCGCTGGTATTGGTACTGTAGAGCGCGATCATGATGAACTGCTTGGAAGTGCTCTTGTGCACGCTGAGATGGTAGGTGTCATCCTGCTCTTCATACACCAGCTGATCATCTGACTGCGGCGTGCCCAGTTCATGGCGCCAGACCTGATAAGAGAGCAGTGTCTGCGGATGCTTACGCACATAGTAGACGGTGCGCGAGTCGTTGCCCCAGGCGAAGCTGGAGGAAGCGTTGCTCAGCACTTCAGGATACCAGCTGCCGCTCTCAAGATTGCGGAAGCGGATGCCATACTGGCGTCGCGACAGGAAGTCTTCCGCCAGCGCCATCAGCCGGTTGTCCGGGCTGATATGCAGCGCGCCCATGGTGTAAAACTCGCTATGCGAGGCGCGCTGGTTGGCGTCCAGCAGCAGAGTCCACTCCCCGGACTCATCACTCGCGGCAGGCTGGCGATAATAGGCCGGGTATTCATTCCCGCTCTGATAACGGCTCTGATAGCGGTAGCCATTCTTTACATAGGGCACCGAGTGATCTTCAGGCGGCAGCCGATCAATGATCTCTTTTAACACCCGCTCCTGCAGCGGCTGCTGCGATGCCATAATCTTTTTGCCGTAGTTATTCTCGGCGCGCAGATAATCAAGGACTTCGCTGTTTTCACGTTTGTCATCGCGCAGCCAGTAATAGTTGTCAACGCGCGTCTCGCCATGCAGCGTCATCTCATGAGGAATTTTTTTTGCGACGGGGGCTTTCATCCATCATTCTCCGTGAACGTCATGATCTTTAAGCGTAACACTTCAACAGCCGGAAGCCAGAGATGGGTTCAAAGGGTTCCGCTGACGGGGGGCAACCTGCCCTGCCAGCGGTGTGTCACGGGGATTAACCGGCGGGAAGCCGGGCTTTTTCTTCGTTGAGATCCTGCTGAATGCCGTCGCGGACATCCTGCGGGATTTTTAGCGCGTCGCCCAGCGCAGAGAGGTAGCTGCGCTCCATAAAGTGATCGATGTCGATAGCCGCGCAACTCAGGAAGTAGAGTTCCAGCGCCTCCTCCTCGTTTCTGACATCGGCGGCGAGCCACTGTGGATCAAGCGGGCGGTTCATCGCCTTCTGGATCAGCTGCTCCGCATCCTGACCGTAGCCGGACTGATGAATATTCTGTTCGATAGCAGCACGCTCCTGATCGTCGATGTGCCCGTCGCTTTTGGCGGCAAAGACCAGCGCCGTCACCAGGCGTTCAGCGCGCTTGTCTACCGGCGTCTGCGTCACACCAAAGTCAGGCTCATTCTGGTGCGCTTCGCTGACCCGCTGTTTATATTTGCTCCACAGCACTGCGCCCGCCGCCGCACCGCCGCCGACGATCAGCGCTTTGCCGCCATACTTCGTCAGCAGCTTGCGCGACGATTTACTGGCGATCAGCATTCCGGCCAGACCGCCCAGTGCACCAGGCGCGAGCATATCGCTTAAGCTACCTCCTGCTTTACTCTCACCCCCCTTCTTCGCCAGCACGGACTGAATCTGTTGCAACCAGTTAGTCATTATTCACTCCTTTTACCGTATCAGCCTGCTATCCTGGCGAAACGGATGTCAGGAAACGTCAGAGCGGGAAAAGTAAGGCAAACGGCCGCGTAACCGAGAGGAAAGATGAGAACGCAAACGTTTTCGTTTATACTGCGGCCGAATTCTGACTGCTTAGGTGAATGTATGACAACTCTCGGAACCGCGCTGCGCCCGGCAGCGACGCGCGTGATGTTATTGGGTTCAGGTGAACTGGGAAAAGAGGTGGCGCTGGAGTGTCAGCGTCTGGGTGTGGAGGTGAACGCGGTGGATCGTTATGCCGATGCGCCAGCGATGCACGTCGCACATCGCAGCCATGTGATTAACATGCTGGATGGTGCAGCCCTGGCCGCACTGATCGCAGAAGAGCAGCCTGACTTTGTCGTTCCGGAAATCGAGGCGATCGCCACTGATATGCTGGTGGAGCTTGAGCAGCAGGGTCAGCGTGTCGTGCCGACTGCCCGCGCCGCCCGGCTGACTATGAATCGCGAAGGCATTCGTCGTCTGGCCGCCGAAGAGTTATCCCTGCCGACCTCCCGCTACCGCTTTGCCGACAGCAAGGCAAGCTTTGATGAGGCCGCCGCAGAGATTGGCTTCCCCTGCATCGTGAAGCCGGTCATGAGTTCATCCGGTAAAGGCCAGAGCTTTATACGCGATGCCAGCCAGCTTGATCAGGCCTGGGACTATGCGCAACAGGGTGGCCGCGCCGGTGCCGGCCGCGTCATCGTGGAAGGCGTGGTGAATTTTGATTTCGAGATCACCCTGCTGACTATCAGCGCCGTTGATGGCATCCATTTCTGTGCGCCAATTGGTCATCGCCAGGAGGACGGGGACTATCGCGAATCGTGGCAGCCGCAGCAGATGAGCGATGTGGCGCTGCAGCGGGCGCAGGATGTGGCCGCACAGGTCGTGAAGGCGCTCGGCGGCTATGGTCTGTTTGGCGTTGAGCTGTTTGTCTGCGGGGATGAGGTGGTCTTCAGCGAAGTCTCGCCGCGCCCTCACGACACCGGGATGGTCACGCTGATTTCGCAGGATCTGTCGGAGTTTGCGCTGCACGTGCGGGCCTTTCTCGGCCTGCCGATTGGCGGGATCCGCCAGTATGGTCCCTCCGCTTCCGCCGTGATCCTGCCGCAGCTGACCAGCCAGAATGTGCAGTTTGTGAATGTCGAAGCGGCGCTGGGTGCGGGTCTGCAACTGCGCCTGTTCGGCAAGCCGGAGATCAGCGGGCAGCGGCGTCTGGGCGTCGCGCTGGCCAGCGGTGACAGCACCACTCAGGCGATTGCACGTGCGGTTGCCAGCGCCAATGCCGTCATCGTTCAGGGATAATACGCAGGCGGTGAGCTGACGCTCACCGCAATGACTTACTTCGCGCCCTCTACCGCTTCACGGGCCAGGCGGGTAATACGATCCCAGTCGCCCGCTTCCAGCGCGTCGTTCGGCACCAGCCAGGAGCCGCCGATGCAGAGTACGCTCTTCAGCGCCAGATAGTCGCGGTAGTTGGCGGGAGAGATGCCGCCGGTCGGGCAGAAACGCACCTGCGGGAAGGGTCCGCCAATCGCCTGCAGCGCCTTTACCCCGCCATTGGCCTCCGCCGGGAAAAATTTAAACTCGCGCAAACCGTAGTCCATACCGGTCATTAACTCCGAAACGGTGCTGATGCCCGGGATCAACGGAACCGGTCCTTCGACGGCCGCTTTCAGCAGGGATTCCGTTACGCCAGGGCTGATGACAAACTGCGCGCCAGCCTCGGTGACTTCCTGCAGCTGTTGCGGATTAATCACCGTACCCGCGCCGACAATCGCCTCAGGCACCTCTCTGATCATCGCGCGCAGGGCCTCCATCGCGACAGGCGTGCGCAGCGTCACTTCCAGCACTTTCACGCCACCTGCCACCAGCGCCTTCGCCATCGGCACAGCATGCTCCAGTTTATTGACAACGATGACCGGCACGACGGGTCCGGTAGTCAGAATCTGTTCAGCACTTATTTTCCAGTTTTTCATCAATTCCCCTTGCCTGATAACACCGGGATTGCGGCCCGATCATGGAGCATCCGCTCCTGCCCTGTAAATTTCGTCACTACCATACATGATTCGCTTCCTGAGCGTCTATTACTCAGCTACCATTTTGAAACGGCAGTTCATTTTCCTTTGTCTCAGGCGGGCAGGTACAGGCCAAAAAAAAGCCCGCATTGCGGGCTTTCTCGTAACATCCGTTATTCAAACTCATTCCACGAACGACCATCGCGGGTGATCATCGCGACCGAGGCCACCGGGCCCCAGGTACCGGCCTGATAGGGCTTGGACGAGTCGCCATCGGCGGCCCAGGCGTTGATGATGGAATCCACATAGGTCCATGCAGCTTCAACCTCATCACGGCGGACGAACAGCGCCTGAATACCACGCATGCTCTCCAGCAGCAGACGCTCGTAGGCATCGGCCAGGTGCGACTGGTTAAAGGTTTCGGAGTAGCTCAGGTCCAGCTTGGTCGTCTGCAGCTTATGTTTGTGATCCAGACCCGGCACTTTATTCAGGATTTCGATGTCGACCCCTTCATCCGGCTGCAGACGAATTGTCAGCTTGTTCTGCGGCAGCTCGGAGTAAGAATCTTTAAACAGGTTCATCTCCGGGTTTTTGAAATAGACCACGACTTCAGAACATTTCGTCGGCAGACGCTTACCGGTGCGCAGGTAGAACGGGACACCCGCCCAGCGCCAGTTGTCGATATCCACCCGGATAGCGACAAAGGTTTCTGTTGAGCTGGACTTGTTGGCCCCCTCTTCTTCCAGATAGCCCGGAACCTTTTTACCCTGTACGAAGCCTGCGGTGTATTGACCCCGGACGGTTTTTTCGCGCACGTTGGTCTGGTCGATGCGGCGCAGTGAGCGCAGGACTTTGACTTTCTCATCGCGGATGCTGTCGGCGCTGAGATCGGATGGCGGCGACATGGCGATCATGGTCAGGATCTGCAGCAGGTGGTTCTGGATCATGTCACGCATCTGGCCCGCTTTATCGAAGTAACCCCAGCGGCCTTCGATTCCCACCTCTTCGGCTACGGTGATCTGCACGTGGTCGATGGTGCGGTTATCCCAGTTGTTAACAAAGATTGAGTTGGCAAAACGCAGCGCCAGCAGGTTCAGCACGGTCTCTTTGCCGAGATAGTGGTCGATACGGAACACCTGGCTCTCGTCAAAATATTCGCCAACGCTGTCGTTGATCTCCTGCGACGTTTCCAGAGAGGTGCCCAGCGGCTTTTCCATCACCACGCGCGCCGGTTTCGCGTTCAGCTTCGCGGTGCCCAGCCCCTGACAGATCGCGCCAAAGGTGCTTGGTGGCATCGCAAAATAGTTAATGGTGGTGCGGTTCTTCTGGTCCAGCATTTTACCCAGTTTCGGGAAGTGCGTGGTGTCGTTGACATCGAGGTTACAGAAGTCGAGACGATTGCTGAGTTTGTCCCACAGCGCTTCGTCAATCTTCTCCTTCATGAAGGTTTCCAGTGCTTCGCGTACCACTTTGGTGTATTCCGCTTTATCCCACTCAGCACGGCCCACCCCAATGATGCGGGTTTCAGCGTGGATCTGACCCGCTTTCTCTAACTGATACAGTGAAGGCAACAGTTTACGGCGTGCAAGATCGCCTTTGGCACCGAAAATCACCAGATCGCATGCCTGGGCTGTTTGTGTTACCGCCATTTTCCTCTCCTCATTGCAGGATAGTCCGGTGGAGATGCATCCTCAGCCACCGGGTCCAGGTTATTATTTTCCTGAGCACACTCTACTTTTTTCCCTGCGCCAGGTAAACCGACTCGCCAGGTCAACCGCATTAACTCTGAACCGGATAAGCCAGGTGCGTGTGATGACCCGTGCGGATGGCGATTTTTTTTCTGTTTCTGCGGGTGTCAGGCGTGCCAGCATGGAACAAAGTATCGCAAATCAGGAGGCTGCCGGCTTGTCCGCCGTTGCGCTTGCCGGGTGCTGATGCAGCAGCGGTTCCGTTCATCCTTACCGGCAACAGGGATAATCGAAAAGAGCTAAACGTTCCCGGGCGTCGCTTTTCTGCCGTCAGGGGGGAGCTGGCGTTGCCTCTGATGAGAGGCAGAAGCAAGGGTCGATGACGATAACCATGCAGAGAACGACGGCCACAACGGCTTTGCCCCCCCTCACCGGTCTGCAATCTGGTCAGGGTCAGCTGAACAGCTCGCGCTGCTGCAGGCCAGGAGATGCGCCTTCTTCAGCCCGGTAACCCCCGGCTTAGCCGTGCACAACGCCTTTGGCGCGCTGTGTTTAATCTGCCGGTCATCAGGCGGGACGATATTGTGATCCAGCGCATGAGTTGGGTAAATAGTCGAGCCGGTGACGTTTTTGTTTTCATTTCACATTCTGGGCGCACAAAAAATATGGTAGAACTGGCTCGCCTGGCCCGTGTAAACGGTTCCACCCGGGTTGCCGTCATTTTTCCTGATTCACTCCTGGCTCATGAAGCTGTCGCTTTAGTGCCTGATGTACCGGGTGATACTGATGTCTGTCTGCAGGGGTATTGCGCCTGGCGTAGTTAACCGTGATCGATGTGCTGGCGACGGGTTCTCCTGGAACGGGCGCCCCTTCAGGAAAAACCTGCAATGCGTGAAAATGATGTTTAAAGCGTCGCATTATGAAAAATTCACACCGCGGGAAGAGGATAATCAGCAAAAAAATTAACATCACATTTACAATGTGAGTCGTATCACAACTCATCGATCATATAGAATAGATAACCCTGTTGTGTCCTCCCACCGGGGCACGCTTAAATGTTTACGGAGTCCTCGATGTCAAGACGTCTCAGAAGAACCAAAATCGTTACAACCCTCGGCCCGGCTACCGATCGTGATAATAACCTCGAAAAAATCATCGCCGCCGGTGCAAACGTTGTACGACTCAACTTCTCTCACGGCACGCCAGAAGATCATCAGTTACGTGCCGATAAAGTGCGCGAGATCGCCGCAAAACTGGGGCGCCACGTCGCCATCCTCGGCGACCTGCAGGGCCCAAAAATCCGCGTATCGACCTTTAAGGAAGGTAAAGTTTTCCTGAATATCGGCGACCGTTTCCTGCTGGATGCCAGCCTGGGTAAAGGCGAAGGCGACAAAGAGCGCGTTGGTATCGACTATAAAGGGCTGCCGGAAGATGTGGTGCCTGGCGATATCCTGCTGCTGGATGATGGCCGTGTGCAGCTGAAAGTGCTGGAAGTTCAGCAGATGAAAGTGTTCACGGAAGTGACCGTAGGTGGCCCGTTGTCAAATAACAAAGGCATTAACAAACTGGGCGGTGGCCTGTCTGCAGAAGCACTGACTGAAAAAGATAAGGCAGACATCATCACCGCGGCGAAGATTCAGGTCGACTATCTGGCTGTCTCCTTCCCACGCTGTGGCGAAGATATGAACCTGGCGCGTCGTCTGGCGCGCGAAGCGGGTTGTGACGCGAAGCTGGTCGCAAAAGTGGAACGTGCTGAAGCGGTCGCCACCCAGGAAGCCATGGATGACATCATTCTGGCGTCAGATGTCGTGATGGTGGCGCGTGGTGACCTGGGTGTTGAGATTGGCGATCCGGAACTGGTCGGCATTCAGAAAGCGTTGATCCGCCGTGCCCGCCAGCTTAACCGCACCATTATTACCGCGACGCAGATGATGGAGTCGATGATTACCAATCCGATGCCAACCCGAGCTGAAGTCATGGACGTGGCGAACGCCGTACTGGATGGCACGGATGCGGTCATGCTTTCCGCTGAAACGGCGGCAGGTCAGTACCCGGCTGAAACTGTCTCGGCGATGGCGAAGGTCTGTCTGGGCGCGGAGAAAATCCCCAGCGTCAACGTTTCCAAGCACCGTCTGGATGTGCAGTTCGACAACATCGAAGAAGCCATCGCGATGTCCTCGATGTACGCCGCGAACCATCTGCAGGGCGTGACGGCGATTATCACCATGACCGAGTCAGGTCGTACGCCGCTGATGACCTCACGTATCACGTCGGGCCTGCCGATTTTCGCCATGTCACGCCATGAACGCACGCTGAACCTCACTGCGCTTTACCGGGGTGTGACACCGGTCTTCTTCGACAGCAACAACGACGGCGTCGCGGCGGCACACGATGCCGTTAACCTGCTGCGTGACAAAGGCTTTCTGGTCTCCGGTGATCTGGTCATCGTGACCCAGGGCGATGTCATGGGCGCAACCGGCACCACCAACACTTCCCGTGTACTGCGCGTGGATTAATTGCGCCCGCATTAACATTGTCGGTGTAGAATCAACAACGCGACTGCCTGGCAGTCGCGTTTTCTTTTCTGACAAGGAGGCCAGATGGCCCGTTTTCACCCCATCAGCCAGCTTACCGGCCGAATTTTACTCTTTCCTCTGGCGTTAGTGCTGTTCGAATTTGCCACCTATATTGCGCATGACATGATCCAGCCAGGCATGCTGATCGTTACCCGCGAATTCGCTGTCGGCCCGGAATGGGTCTCTACTTCACTGACCGCTTATCTGATTGGCGGCGTAGTGCTGCAATGGCTGCTCGGCCCGCTCTCTGATAAATATGGCCGCCGCCCGGTGATGCTCACCGGTATTCTCTTCTTTGCCGTCGCCTGCATTCTGACCCACTGGGTCAGCTCAATTGAAGAGTTTGTCAGCCTGCGCTTTATTCAGGGTATCAGCCTCTGCTTTATCGGCGCGGTCGGCTACGCAGCGATTCAGGAGGCATTCGATGAAGCACTGGCGGTGCGTATGATGGCGCTGATGGCTAACGTGGCGCTGCTGGCCCCGCTGGCTGGCCCGCTGGCCGGTGCCGCCTGGCTCACCCTCGGCAGCTGGCGTAGCATGTTCTGGCTGTTTGCCGCCTGCAGCGTGGTCGCGTTTGTGGTGCTGTGGCGCGTAATGCCGGAAACCGCAGGCGACCGCAGTCACTCAATCGCCCTGCCCAGTCTGGCGCGCAACTATGGCCGGCTGATGAAAGACCGGCTGGTGATGTCAGGCTCCTTTGCCATCGGGCTGGTGTTTATTCCGATTCTGACCTGGGTGGCGCTCTCTCCGGTCATCCTGATGCATGATGAGGGACTGTCCCGCATGCAGTATGCCCTGCTGCAGCTGCCGGTGTTTATGGCGATGATTGCGGGCAACCTGACGCTGAGTAAGCTGGCTGGCCGGGTGCCGATTGAGCGGCCGGTGATTTTCGCCGCCTGGCCGATTCTGATCGGCCTGAGCCTGGCGCTGGTGGCGAGCCTGCTGAACAGCCACGCCTGGCTGCTGGTGACGGCCGGGCTGAGCCTCTACGCCTTTGGCGCGGGCATGGTCAACGCCGGACTTTATCGCCTGACGCTCTATGCGAGCCAGGAAGGTAAAGGCAGCGTGGCGGCAATGCTGGGGATGATCAGTATTATGACCCTGGCGGCAGGGATTGAGCTGGCAAAGAGTGGTTACTTCAGCGGCGGCATGTTGTGGTTCAGCCTGATCAACTTTACCAGCGGCGTGCTCTGGTTCGGGCTGGTGACGCTGTTTATGCGTGAGCGTCAACGTCGCAGCACACTGAAGGCGCTGTAAAACAGCTCGCAGGATGCATTCAGGCCTGTGGCAACGCATCACAGGCCTGACACTCTGACACGTGACGCTTGCCGCCCCGGTTTTCTCTGCCTGACGTTTATGACGCCTGGCATGGGTTGCAAGACAATAAAAAAGGCCGCTTGCGCGGCCTTTCTGCTATTTGCGTGGATAGAGCTCTTTACGCGAATAGGGTTCGATATCGCCCTCTTTACGGGTTTTGAGCAGCTTCAGTATCCAGGTGTATTGTTCCGGGTGCGGACGGACCAGTACCTCCACTTCCTCATTCATCCGTCGAGCCAGCTGGCGATCGTCGGCGTCCAGCAGATCGTCCATTGGCGGACGGACATAGATCTCAAGTTTATGTGTTTCGCTGTTATAGACCGGAAATAGGGGTATCACGCGGGCGCGGCACACCTTCATCAGCCGCCCTACCGCAGGCAGGGTCGCTTTATAGGTTGCGAAGAAATCAACAAACTCGCTGTGCTCAGCGCCGTGATCCTGGTCAGGCAGATAGTAGCCCCAGTAGCCCTGTCGTACCGAACTGATAAAGGGTTTAATGCCGTCATTCCGGGCATGCATCCGTCCACCGTAACGACGGCGGGCGGTGTTCCAGGCATAGTCCAGCAGCGGGTCACTCTGATTGTGGAACATTGCCGCCATCTTCTGGCCTTCAGACGCCAGCAGCATGGCAGGAATATCCACCGCCCAGCCGTGTGGCACCAGAAAAATGACATTTTGCTGCTCAGCCTTCATCTGATCGATGATTTCACGGCCATGCCACTCAACCCGCTCACGAATGCGCGCCGGGTCACGCAGCACCAGCTCGGTCATCATGGTCATCGCCTGCGGCGCGGTCGCAAACATCTCATCGACCACCGTGGCGCGCTGCGCCTCGCTGAGTTCCGGCAGGCAGTAGTAGAGGTTAATCAGCGCACGACGACGTGCCCCTTTTGCCAGCTTGCCGGCAAAGCGGCCTAAACGGCCCAGTAGCGGATCGCGCACTTTCGGCGGCAGATACGCCAGCCCGGCCAGCGCGCCAATTGCCAGCCAGCTGCCCCAGTATTGTGGTTTTAAAAAAGAACGTTCAAAAACGGGAATAAATTCAATGTTATTTTTTTTACGGGTTTCCATGCACTCGCCTCAAGCAATGACCGGCTAATGATAGTGACCACCTGAAAATTTGCAATCGTCCTGCGCCAGATAGCAAAAACCGACGGAAAAACCGTCGGTTTTTGCATGGGCTGACGAATACGCTTACTTCAGGCCAAGCTGAGGCAGCCAGGTCTTCACCTGCGCCAGATAATCGCTGCGCGCTTTGCCGGTCAGACCTTCCATACGCGGAAGTTTGGCTGTTAACGGATTCACCGCCTGATTATTGATCCAGATTTCAAAATGCAGGTGCGGCCCGGTAGAACGTCCGGTATTGCCTGACAGACCGATTCGGTCGCCACGCTTCACCTTCTGGCCTGGCTTCACCAGCACTTTCTTCATGTGCATGTAGCGTGTCATATACTGACGGCCATGACGAATCGCGACGTAGTTACCCGCGGCGCCGCCATTTTTCGCCACAACGATCTCGCCATCGCCCACGGCCAGTACCGGCGTGCCAATAGGCAGGGCAAAGTCGACACCTTTATGTGGCGCAATACGACCAGTGACCGGATTGAGACGACGCGGATTAAAGTTCGACGACACCCGATACTGCTTCACCGTCGGGAAACGCATAAAGCCGCGCGCCAGACCGGAACCGCTGCGATCGTAGAACTTGCCATCTTCAGCCCGGAAAGCGTAGTAGTCTTTGCCACCGCTGCGCAGGCGGACACCCAGCAACTGGCTCTGCGCACTCTTGCCATCCAGCATTTCACGTGACATCAGTACGCTGAACTGGTCGCCCGCACGCAGCTTGCGGAAATCCATCTGCCACTGCAGCGCCTTGATGACGCTACTGGTTTCGGCTCCGGTCAGGCCGGCACGCTGAGCGCTGGCCGCGAAACTGCCGCGCACCTCGCCCTGCATTACGCTGTTGCGCCATTCGCCCTTCTGCATCTCCGCATGCATTGCAAAGCCGCCTTTCGGGGTGCGCTCATAAATGCGGGTTTCGCGGCGGGAGATCTCCCAGCTCAGGGTTTTCAGGCTGCCATTATCATCCAGCGTCCAGCTCAGTTGCTGCCCCACCTGCAGATTACGCAGATCGCGATCGCTCATTACCAGCGCATTGATGTCGCCAATGTCGATGCCATACTGATTCAGGGCACTGCTGAGCGTATCACCCGAGGAGACGGTATAGTCGTGGACGCCTGCGGTCTCCGGCACGTCGGTGTCGACATCATCTGCAGGCAACTCTTCGTCCGGTTCCGGTGTGCTTTGATCAATCGGCTCACTGGCTTCCGGCAGCAGCGTTCGGAGTTCGTTTTTATCCAGGTCGATGGTTTTGACAATCGGTGTCACATCATCAGTGGGATGGTAAACATAAGGCCGCCAGACAGCGACGGCCAGAGTAACAACGGTTAATGAACCCAGCATAACGCGGTGGGGGCGCGGCAAATTGTTAAATGCGAGGGCGACAGAGCGGGCTATCTGCTGCACTTTTACCTATTCCTCATGCTCCATTCAGGCAGCTCTCATACTGGCTCGACAGGTGTGAGAGGAATTTCACATAGCTGTCTTTGGCTAAGCTGATATCTGTGCCCAGCGGGTCGAGCGTGCCTTTGCGCACCTGCGTTCCGCGGGCTACAGCATCGATGACTGCTGGCCTGAATTGTGGCTCAGCAAAGACGCAGACCGCCTTTTGCTCAACCAACTGTGTTCGTATCTGGTGTAAACGCTGAGCGCCCGGTTGAATTTCAGGATTCACGGTAAAGTGCCCGGTGGGCGAAAGACCGTAGTGTTTTTCAAAGTACGTGTAAGCGTCGTGAAAAACGAAATATCCTTTATTTTTAACCGGAGCAAGTTGTGCGCTGACGCGTTTGTCCGTGTCCGCCAACGCTACCTCAAACTGCTGGAGGTTGGCGTCAAGTTTGGCTTTGTCTTGCGGCATAAGTTCCAATAATTTTCCATGGATTGCAACCGCGGTCTTGCGCGCAATCTCTGGCGACAACCACAGGTGCATATTAAACTCGCCATGATGATGATGGTGAGCTTCGGCTTCATGATCTTCAGATTTTTCCGCTGTGTGCTCATCTTCATCTTCACCACCGCTAATCAATAGTGGTTTTACGCCGTCGATATTGGCCATGGCGAGATTTTTTTGCGCCGGAAGTTCAGCCACAGATTTGGCCATAAACGCTTCCATTTCAGGCCCGACCCAGACGACTAAGTCTGCGTTTTTTAAGCGTTTTGCATCAGAGGGACGCAGGGAGTAGTCATGCTCAGACGCCCCGTCCGGCAGCAGGACTTCAACCGGGGTTACCCCGTCCGCAATGGCGGAGGCGATAAAGCCGACCGGTTTGATTGATGCTACTACAGCGGACTGTGCCGGAAGGCTTAACAGTGCGGTAACGGATAAAGCGGATAAGGCGAAAATTGCGCCCTTTTTATTATGTAACATATTGCGTCATTCCATCGTGACCATGAAGTGTAATGTGATATTATAACATTCGAAATTCTGTGCAACCTGTAAATACTATGACCTCACTTGTCACACTCGAAAATGTTTCGATAAAATTTAACCAGCGTAATGTGTTATCCGGCGTCAGCCTGGCCTTGCAGCCTGGTCGTATTCTTACCCTGCTGGGTCCCAATGGTGCCGGAAAATCCACGCTGGTCCGCGTTGTGCTGGGCCTGCTTACCCCGGGCAGCGGTGTGGTTCAGCGCCTCCCCGGCCTGCGCGTCGGTTATGTTCCTCAGAAACTGCACATTGATCCGACCCTGCCGGTGACGGTTGAACGTTTCATGCGTCTGACGCGGGGCAGCAAAAATGCGGACATCCTGCCCGCCCTGAAGCGGGTACAGGCCGGCCATCTGCTCCACTCACCGCTGCAGAAACTATCAGGTGGTGAAACCCAGCGTGTACTGCTGGCACGCGCATTACTGAATCAGCCCCAGCTGCTGGTACTGGATGAGCCGACGCAGGGCGTGGATGTGAACGGTCAGGTTGCGCTCTACGACCTGATCAATCAGCTGCGCGTTGAGCTGAACTGTGGCGTCCTGATGGTTTCTCACGATCTGCATCTGGTGATGGCGAAAACCGACGAGGTTCTGTGCCTGAACCATCACATTTGCTGTTCCGGCACGCCAGAAGCGGTTTCCCAGCATCCGGAATTCATCGCCATGTTCGGCCCGCGAGGCGCGCAGGAGCTGGCGATCTATCGGCACCACCATAATCACCGTCACGATCTTCAGGGACGTATCGTTTTACGCAAAGGACAGGGTTCATCATGATTGAGTTGTTATTACCGGGCTGGATGGGCGGCGTGATGCTGGCGCTGGCGGCCGGTCCGCTGGGTTCATTTGTGGTCTGGCGCAAGATGTCCTACTTTGGCGATACGCTGGCGCACGCCTCGCTGCTTGGGGTGGCGTTTGGCCTGCTGCTGAACGTAAATCCTTACTACGCGGTGATTCTGGTGACCGTCTGCCTGGCACTGGGGCTGGTCTGGCTGGAACGTCGTCCGCATCTGGCTATCGATACCCTGCTGGGGATCATGGCACACAGCGCCCTGTCGCTGGGTCTGGTTGTGGTCAGCCTGATGAAGAATGTCCGCGTGGATCTGATGGCGTATCTGTTTGGCGATCTGCTGGCGATAACGCCCGACGATCTCTGGATGATGGGCGGCGGCGTGATTGTGGTGCTGCTGGTTATGGCGTGGCAGTGGCGTTCCCTGTTGTCGATGACCATCAGTCCGGAACTGGCGCAGGTTGATGGCGTGAACATTCAGCGTACACGTCTGATCCTGATGCTGGTCACGGCGCTGACCATCGGCGTAGCGATGAAGTTTGTCGGCGCACTGATTATCACCTCACTGCTGATTATCCCGGCCGCAACCGCGCGCCGTTTCGTGCGTTCACCGGAAGGGATGGCGACCACCGCCGTGATCATCGGCGTGATTGCCGTCACCGGCGGGCTGACCTTCTCCGCCTTTTACGACACCCCTGCCGGCCCTTCCGTGGTGCTCTGCGCCGCCATCCTGTTCATCATCAGCATGGTGCGCAAACCGGCCATGTAACTACGCTTCGCGCGTAATGCCGAAGTGACGGTAAGCATGCTGCGTGGCCAGACGGCCACGCGGCGTGCGCTGAATGAATCCCTGCTGAATCAGGAAAGGTTCAATCACATCTTCGATGGTTTCGCGCTCTTCACCAATCGCCGCCGCGAGGTTGTCCAGCCCGACCGGCCCGCCCATAAACTTGTCGATGATCGCCAGCAGCAGCTTACGGTCCATGTAATCGAACCCTTCACTGTCCACGTTGAGCATATCCAGCGCGCTGCAGGAGACCTCCCCGCTGAGATCGCCGTTGGCCCGCACCTCGGCAAAGTCACGCACCCGGCGCAGCAGGCGGTTAGCGATACGCGGTGTACCGCGCGCACGGCGGGCGATTTCCAGCGCCCCGTCGTCACTCAGCGCCAGGCCGAGGCAGGCGGCGCTGCGCCCGACGATGTGCTGCAGATCCTTCACCTGATAAAACTCCAGCCGCTGGACGATGCCAAAACGGTCGCGCAGCGGCGACGTCAGCGAGCCTGCGCGGGTCGTGGCGCCAATCAGGGTAAACGGCGGCAGATCGAGCTTAATCGAGCGCGCGGCAGGCCCTTCACCAATCATGATGTCCAGCTGATAATCTTCCATCGCCGGATAGAGCACCTCTTCGACCACCGGTGAGAGGCGGTGAATTTCATCGATAAACAGCACGTCATGCGGTTCGAGGTTGGTCAGCATGGCGGCCAGATCGCCGGCCTTCTCCAGTACCGGGCCCGAGGTGGTGCGCAGATTCACGCCCATCTCGTTGGCCACGATGTTCGCCAGCGTGGTTTTTCCCAACCCTGGCGGCCCAAAGATCAGCAGATGATCGAGTGCATCGCCACGCAGCTGTGCCGCCTTGATGAAAATCTCCATCTGCTCGCGCACCTGCGGCTGACCGACATATTCGTTCAGCAGTTTCGGGCGTATTGCGCGGTCGATTAACTCTTCTTCGTTAACGCTGGCAGCAGAGACCAGACGGTCGGCTTCAATCATGACTTACCTCAAATGGCGGCGCGAAGTGCTTCACGGATCAGCGTTTCGCAATCCGCATCCGGTCGGCCGACTTTACTGATCATACGGCTCGCTTCCTGCGGTTTATAACCCAGGGATACCAGCGCTGCAACCGCTTCGGATTCGGCATCGTTCGTTTCCGGCTCCGGACCCGGCGTGGTGAGAGTAAAGGCGGAGTCGCCGCCAAACAGGTCGCCGTGCATCCCTTTGAAGCGGTCCTTCATCTCTACCACCAGGCGCTCGGCAGTCTTTTTACCGACGCCTGGCAGTTTCACCAGTGAGGCGATCTCCTCTTTCTCCACCGCCGTGACAAACTGCTGCGCCGACATACCGGAGAGGATAGCCAGCGCCAGCTTCGGCCCGACGCCATTAACTTTGATTAATTCACGAAACAGCGCGCGCTCCTGCTTGCTGTTGAAACCAAACAGCAGCTGAGCATCTTCACGCACCACGAAGTGGGTGAAGATCACCGCTTCCTGCTGAAGTTCAGGCAGCTCATAAAAACAGGTCATGGGCATGTGAATTTCATAGCCTACGCCGTGTGCCTCAAGCAGCACCAGTGGCGGCTGCTTTTCCAGAATATTGCCCCGTAAACGACCTATCACCTGAATGCTTCCTTAACTGACGAATGTGGCGGATTTTATAACATAAAAAAGGCTGGATGAATATCCAGCCTGAGAGTCTGCTCCACGCGCGTGTCGCTAACCCGAACGTAATCGTCCACGCGTCAGCACCAGCTTGCTGTCGCTCATCCGCGCCGCATTCTGCGCGACGTGGCAGTGCGTGATGGCAATCGCCAGCGCATCGGCCGCATCCGCCTGCGGATTGGCAGGCAGCTTGAGCAGGGTGCGCACCATGTGCTGCACCTGGCTTTTTTCGGCACTGCCGATGCCGACCACGGTCTGTTTAACCTGACGGGCGGCATACTCAAACACCGGCAGATCGTGATTCACCGCGGCCACAATAGCGGCCCCGCGCGCCTGGCCCAGCTTCAGCGCCGAGTCGGCATTCTTCGCCATAAACACCTGTTCAATGGCGAAGAAATCGGGCGAAAACTGCGTGATAATTTCGCAAACGCCCGCGTAGATCAGCTTCAGTCTGGCGGGCAACTCGGCGGTATTAGTGCGGATACAGCCGCTGCCCAGATAGGTGAGCTGGCGGCCGGTCTGACGGATAACGCCATAACCGGTGATGCGTGAGCCGGGATCGATACCCAGGATAATCGACATTACGCCTCTCCGGTTAACGTGATGACAGCAGACGCCATTACAGCGTTTCCGCCACCTCGTCTGAGATTTCACCGTTGTGGTAAACCTCCTGCACATCGTCGCAATCTTCCAGCATGTCGATCAGACGCAGCAGTTTTGGCGCTGTCTCGGCATCCATTTCCGCTTTGGTGGTCGGGATCATCGACACTTCGGCGGTATCGGCTTTCAGGCCTGCGGCTTCCAGCGCATCACGCACCGCGCCCATCTCTTCCCAGGCGGTGAAAACATCAATTGCGCCGTCATCATAGCTGACAACATCTTCGGCACCCGCTTCCAGCGCCGCTTCCATCACCGCATCTTCATCCTGACCCGGTGCATAGGAGATTACGCCCTTCTTGTTAAACAGATAGGCTACTGAGCCATCTGTGCCGAGGTTGCCACCGGTTTTGGTGAAGGCGTGGCGCACTTCGCCCACAGTACGGTTACGGTTGTCACTGAGGCATTCAATCATGATGGCGGAGCCGCCCGGACCATAACCTTCATAGATGATGGTTTCCATGTTGGCGTTGTCTTCGCCGCCCACACCGCGGGCGATAGCGCGATCCATGGTGTCACGCGTCATGTTGTTCGCCAGTGCCTTATCCATCGCGGCACGCAGACGCGGGTTAGAGCCCGGATCACCGCCGCCCAGCTTAGCGGCCGTCACCAGTTCACGAATAATTTTGGTGAAAATTTTGCCGCGCTTGGCGTCCTGTGCCGCCTTACGGTGTTTGGTGTTTGCCCACTTACTGTGTCCAGCCATTTCTCTTTTCTCCGATCTTTTACAGGGTGCAGACGCTCTGCGCTGCGGACTGCGCCTCCGGCCCGGCTCTTACAGGATCTGCCTGTATGCCCGATGAGGGCGTCCCTGGCGGGGCGAGCTTCGTGAATCGTGCGCTGACGACTTCACGCTGGCGGCGGACAACCTCGCGGCACCGATTACGCCTGACTGTTTAATTGTCTGGTGCAGTCCTGTTAAAACTCACCATATTGATAAAATCTACGCGACCGGCCGCCGTAAAAGCGGGCGGTGACACGCATTCAGGTAAATTCTTCAATTGCCTGGCGGTTACTCCATGATCGGGTTAATGCTGCTGCCTCCGCCGCCGCCAGCCAGCGAAACGCCAGGTGTTCGGTCAGGGAAATCTCCCGCTCCTGCGGCAGTTGCAGGCGAAACCAGTACTCGTGATTATGGGTAACATCCGGCGCGTAGCGATGGCGGAAGTGGGGGAAGATTTCAAAGTCAATCTGACGCTGACAATCCTCTATCTCCAGCCGCTCAGCCACGACGTCGATACCGACCTCTTCATTCACTTCACGACACGCGGTCGCCAGCGGCGTCTCTCCCGGTTCCAGGCTGCCGGTCACCGACTGCCAGAACGAGGGATCGTCACGCCGCTGCAGCATTAACACCCGGCCAGTATCCCGCGCCGAAATCACGACCAGCACTGAAACCGGGTGTTTGTAGCCCATTATTTATTCTCAGGCTTGTCTTTTTTCACGATCTGAATGCCCAGCTCCTGCAGAGAAGCGGGATTCGCTTCGCTTGGCGCTTCGGTCATCATGCAGGCCGCTGCCGTGGTTTTCGGGAAGGCGATAACGTCACGGATGTTGTCGGTACCGGTCAGCAGCATGGTCAGGCGATCCAGGCCAAAAGCCAGGCCTGCATGCGGAGGCGTACCGAACTTCAGCGCATCCAGCAGGAAGCCAAACTTCTCACGCTGCTCGTTCGCTTCAATGCCCAGAATGCTGAAGACCGTCTGCTGCATTTCGCCGTTGTGGATACGCACGGAACCGCCACCCACTTCATAACCGTTGATGACCATGTCGTAGGCATTCGCCACGGCACGGGTCGGATCGGCGGCCAGCTCTGAGGCGCTCATCTCTTTCGGTGCGGTAAACGGATGGTGCATCGCCGCCAGACCGCCCTCTTCGTCCTCTTCGAACATCGGGAAATCAATAACCCACAGCGGTGCCCAGGCGTTTTCATCGGTGATGCTGAGATCGCGGCCCACTTTCAGGCGCAGCGCCCCCAGGGCGTCAGCCACAACTTTGGCGCGGTCGGCACCAAAGAAGATGATGTCGCCATCCTGTGCGCCGGTGCGGCTCAGAATGCCTTCGACAATCTCTGCATTCAGGAATTTGGCGACCGGGCTCTGTACGCCTTCGAGGCCGTCAGCACGGACATTGACTTTCATCCACGCGAGGCCTTTCGCGCCGTAGATCTCGACAAATTTGCCGTACTCATCAATCTGCTTGCGGCTCAGCTGCGCACCGGCAGGTACACGCAGCGCGGCTACGCGGCCTTTGGCGTCGTTCGCCGGACCGGAGAAGACCTGGAACTCCACGTTTTTCAGCAGGTCGCCTACGTCCACCAGCTCCATCGGGTTACGCAGATCCGGCTTATCGGAACCGTAGCGATGCATCGCTTCCGCAAAGGTCATCTGCGGGAACTCGCCGAGATCAACGCCCTGCACGTCCTGCCACAGGTTGCGGATTAAACGCTCCATGATTTCACGCACCTGAGGCGCGGTCATGAAGGAGGTTTCAACGTCGATCTGGGTGAATTCTGGCTGACGGTCAGCGCGCAGATCTTCATCGCGGAAACATTTAACAATCTGATAGTAGCGATCAAAACCCGACATCATCAGCAGCTGCTTAAAGAGCTGCGGTGACTGCGGGAGCGCGTAGAATTTGCCTTTGTGCACCCGGCTCGGCACCAGATAATCACGCGCGCCCTCAGGGGTCGCTTTAGTCAGCATCGGGGTTTCAATATCCAGGAAACCTTCGTCATCCATAAAACGACGGACAAAGCTGGTGATTTTTGCGCGGGTTTTCAGACGCGTCACCATTTCAGGACGACGCAGATCCAGATAGCGGTACTTCAGACGCGCTTCTTCACTGTTGGTCTGGTTTGAGTCCAGCGGCAGAGGCTCAGAGCGGTTAATAATGGTCAGCGCCTGGGCGAACACTTCCACTTCGCCAGTTGCCATGTCGCTGTTTTTATTCTTCTCGTCACGCGCACGAACAATACCGGTGATCTGGATACAGAATTCGTTACGCAGTTCAGAAGCCAGCTTAAACGCGTCCTCACGATCGGGATCAAAAAACACCTGCACGATACCTTCGCGGTCGCGCATATCGATAAAGATCAAACTGCCCAGATCGCGGCGGCGGTTTACCCAGCCGCAAAGGGTGACTTGCTGACCCACATGAGACAGATTGAGCTGTCCGCAATATTCTGTACGCATAACACTATCCTTTTAACTTCGCCGCTGCAGCTGACAGCATCCAGCCGCGTTGCCTTATGTGATGCTGTCGCAAAAATGGCGGCTATTATAATGGAAAAAGGCAGGCAGGATAAGCAGATCCACGCCAAAGCGCCGATTTCCTGTGTGCATTTGCCCCTCGGCCCGACGCTGAAGGATAATGGGCTATCTTAACCTGTCGTCAGGAGCGCGCGTGACACTTCGTATTGGCCTGCCCCAGTGGCAGCATTCACACTGGAAACGCTGGGGTATCGGGAGCCTGGCGGATTATGCCCGTTATTTCCACTGTGTGGAGGGAAATACCACGCTTTATGCGCTGCCGAATGCTGAGACGGTGATGCGCTGGCGCGACATGACCCATGAGGCGTTTCGATTCTGCTTTAAATTTCCTAACACCATCAGCCATCAGGCGGCGCTGCAACACAGCGACGATCTGCTGACCGATTTCCTGCGGCTGATGGAGCCGCTGGCCGACCGCATCGGTCAGTACTGGCTGCAGCTGCCGGCCAGCTTCTCACCGGCGGAGCTGGATGCGCTCTGGCATTTCCTGGATAGCCTGCCGCGCCGCTTTCATTACGGCGTCGAGGTCCGCCATCCGGCGTTCTTTGCCAAGGGTGACGCGGAGCGGGCACTGAATCGGGGTCTGCTGGCGCGCGGCGTTAACCGCGTAATGCTCGACAGCCGTCCGGTGCACGCCTCCACCTCACAGAGTCCGGCCGCGCTGGTCGCCCGTTCCCAGAAGCCTCGCGTACCGCCGCATGCCCTGCGCACCGGAACGCAACCGATGGTGCGGTTTATCGGCAGCGACAGCGTGGAGGAGAGCGTGCCGCTGTTTCAGATCTGGCACGAGAAGCTGATGGCGTGGCAGCAGCAGGGCGACGTGATGCTGTTTCTGCATACGCCTGATATGGGGCAGGTCTTTCCGCTGGTTCAGGCTCTCTGGCCGCAGCTGCAGCAGATCGACCCCGGCATTGGCAGCGGGCCAGACTGGCCGCAACAGAGCTCACTGTTTTGATAACGTAACAGGACAGCGCCTGCTCCGCTGGCTAGACTAACCCCTTTACCAAAGGCGACAGGAGTTCCGATGATTAGCGCATTATATGTAGTACTGGGTGCAATACTGGTGATGAAATTCACGCTGGACGTGGTGCGTTATCGTCGTTTCTATCATGTGGCCTATGGCGACGGCGGCTATCACGACCTGAAGATGGCGATTCGGATTCACGGCAATGCCATCGAAACCGTTCCACTGGCGCTGCTGCTGCTGGTCATGATGGAGATGAATGGCGCCGATATCTGGATGGTGCATCTCACTGGTCTGCTCTTCTTCATCAGCCGGCTGCTGCATGCCTGGGGTCTGCGGAGCAGCGCGATGGCAGGCCGTAAATATGGCATGATGCTGACGCTGTTTTCGCTGTGCGGCATGGTGATTTTTAACCTGATCTACCTGCCGTGGGATCTGGTTCTGTCGCTGCATTAAGCCAGCCGGGGTTAAGGGGTGCAGCCTGCCCCACTTTCTGCCAGAATAGCGCCCTTTCCGTCGTCTCTTCGGATTTTCGATATGTCTGACCGCGATCAACTCTTTTCAGCGCCCATTGCAAAACTGGGCGACTGGACCTTTGACGAGCGTGTTGCTGAAGTCTTTCCTGACATGATTCAGCGCTCGGTGCCGGGCTACTCCAACATCATTTCGATGATTGGTATGCTGGCTGAACGTTTTGTCACCCCCGATAGCCAGGTTTATGACCTGGGCTGTTCACTGGGCGCGGCGACCCTGTCGGTACGCCGCAATATTCATGTGCCGGGTTGCCAGATTATTGCCGTGGATAACTCCCCGGCAATGGTCGAGCGCTGTCGTCGTCATCTGGATGCCTTTCGCGCTGACACGCCTGTCACCGTGCTGGAAGCAGATATCCGCGATGTTCCCATCGAAAATGCCTCGCTGGTGGTGCTGAACTTCACGCTCCAGTTTCTGGAACCGCCTGCCCGGCTGGCGCTACTGCAGAAGATCTGGCAGGGCCTGAAACCGGGTGGTGCGCTGGTGCTGTCAGAAAAATTCAGTTTTGAAGATGCCGACGTCGGCGAACTGCTGTTCAACATGCATCACGACTTCAAACGCGCCAACGGTTACAGCGAACTGGAGATCAGTCAGAAACGCAGCATGCTGGAAAACGTGATGCTGACGGACAGCGTTGAAACCCATAAAGCCCGCCTGAAACAGGCGGGTTTCCCGCACGCCGAACTCTGGTTCCAGTGCTTTAACTTTGGATCCCTGGTGGCATTGAAATGATCGACTTTGGCCGTTTTTATCAGCAAATCGCCGTGGGTCCGCTGGCGAAGTGGCTGGAAGTTTTACCGGCACAAATCAGCGAGTGGCAGCGTGAAAACCTGCATGGGCACTTCCGTGACTGGTACAAGTCGCTGGAATATCTGCCGCTGCTGGAGCCGCAAAAGCTCGACCTGTTGCACAGCGTGACCGCCGATCGCGATGACATCAGCGATCGTCATCGTCAGGGGATTGAAAAGTTACTGCGCAACCTGATGCCGTGGCGTAAAGGCCCCTATTTCCTCTATGGCACCCATATCAATACTGAATGGCGCTCGGACTGGAAGTGGGAACGCGTGATTCCGCATATCTCCCCGCTGGCGGGTCGGACGGTGCTGGATGTGGGCTGCGGCAGTGGCTATCACATGTGGCGGATGATTGGTGCCGGCGCGCATCTGGTGGTCGGCATCGATCCGATGCAGCTGTTTCTGGTGCAGTTCGAAGCGGTACGCAAGCTGCTGAATGACGATCGCCGGGCGCACATGCTGCCGCTGGGGATCGAGCAGTTACCCGCGCTGCAGGCCTTTGATACCGTCTTTTCGATGGGGGTGCTCTATCACCGCCGCTCCCCGCTGGATCACCTGCTGCAGCTGAAAAACCAGCTGGTGAGCGGCGGCGAACTGGTGCTGGAGACACTGGTCATTGAGGGGGATGTCAACCAGGTGCTGGTGCCGGGCGAGCGTTATGCGCAGATGCGCAACGTCTTCTTTATCCCCTCTGCCGACGCTCTGAAGAGCTGGCTGGAAAAGAGTGGGTTTGTTGATGTCCGCATCGTCGATTTCGCCCGCACCACCACAGAAGAGCAGCGCCGTACCGACTGGATGACCAGCGAGTCGCTGGCGGAATTCCTCGATCCCGACGATCCCGGCAAAACGGTTGAAGGCTACCCTGCGCCCCTGCGCGCCGTGCTGGTCGCCACCAAACCTTAAGCGCTTAGCGGCGAGACAACGCCAGTTTCGCCGCAAAGCCGATAAACACGCAGCCGGTCAGGCGATCCATCACCTTCAGGATCGACGGCTTTCTCAGATGCCGCGCAAAATAGTGGCTGCCCGCAATCAGCACCGCATTCCAGACCAGCCCCAGCACCATGTGCGCCAGCGCCATCAGGCTGCACCAGAGCGCGACTGACGCGCCTGCCGGAATAAACTGCGGCAGGAAGGTGACATAAAAGACGCCCACTTTCGGGTTCAGCAGATTTCCCGTTAATCCCCGCAAAAAGCAGGCCAGATAACCCTGCGGCCTGACCGGCACCTCATCTGCCGTTGCCACTGGCTGCTGGCGCGGGTGGAGCAGTAACCTGATCCCCAGATAGAGCAGCCAGCCTGCGCCAGTCCACTTCAGCAGGTTATAGGCGAGTTCAGAGGCCATCAGCAGTGCGCCCAGCCCGAATCCTACCGCAATCCCCCAGAGCAGACAGCCCAGCGTCACGCCAGCGGCCGTGACCCAGGCACGCTGCCAGCCCTGCGCCAGCGCGGTGCGCAGAACCAGCGCCGTATCAAAGCCCGGGGTCAGCGTCAGGATGGTTATCGCAAACAGATAAGAAAACAGCGTGGCGGTCATCATCACATCTCCATTGCTTCTTACAGGGGTGTTCACACCGCGAAACCCTAAAGGTAGCCGGGTGCCGGGGCCTGCTCACCAGAATGACCAGAATGTGCCAGGCTGGATCAGGTTAATTCATTCCTGTCATGGAGTTGTGGTTATGAGTAAATTTATTTTTTCGTCACCCCGAAAATATGTGCAGGGCGCCGGTGTGCTGGATGAGCTGGGGACCTGGCTGGCCGAACTGGGCGATCAGGCGTTTCTGGTGGCGGACGACGTCGTCTGGAAACTGATTGGTGAACGCACGCAGCAGACGCTGCAGTCGGCTGGTATCGGCTTCAGCTGGCAGCAGTTTAACGGTGAAGCCTCCAGTAACGAAATTACCCGTCTCAGCAAACTGGCGCAGGATCAGGGCTGTAATGTGGTGGTCGGGCTGGGCGGCGGTAAAACGCTGGACACCGTGAAAGCGATAGCGGATGAGCTGAAACAGCCGGTGGCGATTGTGCCGACGATCGCCTCCACCGATGCGCCCTGTAGCGCCCTGTCGGTGATCTATTCCGACAGCGGGGTTTTCGAGAGTTATCGCTTTTACAGTAAAAATCCTGACCTGGTGCTGGTGGACACGGCAGTCTGCGCCAGCGCCCCAGCTCGCCTCTTTGCGTCGGGCATTGCCGATGGTCTGGCCACCTGGGTTGAAGCGCAGGCGGTGGCGCGTTCACATGCCAAATCAATGGTCAATGGCGATCCGACCCTGGCCGGACTGGCGATTGCCCGCACCTGTGAAGAGACGCTGCTGAAGTGGGGCTACAGCGCCTATATCGCCGTGACCGAAAAGCGGGTCACGCCCGCCGTGGAAGCGGTGGTCGAGGCAAATACGCTGCTCTCCGGGCTGGGCTTTGAAAACGGCGGCCTTGCTGGGGCTCACGCGATTCACAATGGGTTTACCGCGATTGATGGCGAGATCCATCATCTGACCCACGGCGAGAAAGTGGCCTATGGCACGCTGACGCAGATGGTGCTGGAGCAGCGTCCGGATGAAGAGATTGCCCGCTATATTCGCTTCTATCGCGCGATCAACATGCCGACGACGCTCAAAGAGATGCATCTGGAGAATGAAAGCTGGGAGAATCTGGTGAAGATCGGATCCCTGGCAAACAGCGACGGCGATACGCTGAAAAACCTTAATCCTCATCTTGCGCCAGAGGATATCGCCAATGCGCTGCTGGCGCTGGATGCCTTCAGCCGCACGGTGAAATAACCCTTAGCAGGCGATCGGCGGGTCGCCTGTTACTCGTCCGCCGCAGGCTTCGAATCCCAGTACTCATATTTATAAGCGGAACTGAGATGGCGTTCCAGGGTACCGCGCGTGAAGACTTCTGTCTCATGCTGGTAGCTCAGGGTGCAGTTGCCAACCTCATCCCAGGACTGACACTCATCAACTGAGCGGATGGTGCTGAGCGGCGTGCTCTCCAGGGTATCGAGACGCTTTTCACGCCATTGCGCATCATAACTGTAGCGGTCGCTGCCGCGGGCAGAAGTGGTATGCGTCACCAGCCCCTGGGCATTCCAGTGATAGTAAAACTCACCGTTGCTCAGCGGATCGCTGCCGCGGGCCACGCTCTTTTCAAGCCGAAGCTGACGATCATAGCGATAAGTGGTGTCGGTAAAGCCGCGCCTGCCCATGGTAGTAAAGCGATCAGAGGCGCTGGTGATATTGCCGTGCTCGCCCTTCTGCCAGTTGATCGTTCCCTGGCGGTTTTCGACTACCTCCTCTTTTCCCGCCTTCAGCACCTTAACCAGCCAGGCATACTCGGCGACCCAGCCGCCCTGAACGCGGATGATGTGCTGCTCCATACTGAGAGTCACGTTGCGTTCACTTTTGTCATAGCTGACGTCGGCTACTGTCAGTTCGCCGCAGGCATCAAACTGCCCCAGCACCCGCTTTTGTGAATTCACATCTTTGCCAAATTCCCCGGCCACCACCTGCTTCACCGCACCTCTGGCATTACCGCCCAGCAGAATCAGCTGATTGCTGTTCGCTACGGCAGCCGCGCTGCATCCACCGGCCGCCGCATGGCTGCTGCAGGAGAGTGTCAGCGTCAGGATCAGAAGAGCCATCAGATTCCGTTTCATAGGGCGAGCTCCGGGCAATGATGCTTTGAGTGTAACCGCTGCGGCGTCAGGTCGCCGTTAAACCTGCAGACTTTTGTCCGCCGCGCCCGGTAACAGACAATCCGAAGCCTGATCGTTCCGGCTTTCAGGGCAGCCGGGGCGGAACGGAAATAAATGGGATGATCATCGCTCTGACACAGGCGCGCGGGCGCGTGAATAGCCATCACAGCAGACGCTGAACAAAAAGAACCCCAGCAAGCGTACTGGGGTTTGGTACTTGCAAACATCACGTCAATAATCGGCGTGCTGCGCGGCAAAATCTGTTGTGGTTCAGGCAACCCGAACGGAGCTCATCTGCATCACGCTTTTCATTGCCTCCACTACGTCGCCATCGACACAATAGCGGCTGAACTCATCAGTTTCGGCTTCTGAACACATGGAGACGCCCGCTTTGCGGTAGCGCATCGGCGACGCCATCAGGCGACTGGCCGAGCTGTGGACTTCGTTGATGCCCATATCAAGAAACTTTTGCAGGTTGCTGAGGCGCACGCCCGCACCCGCCATAATAATAGGACCCGTGCTGCTCTGATTTAGTTCCCTGAGCAGTGCAATTCCGTTTTCCGCACTCTGCTGCTGACCGGATGTGAGAATACGCGTCACCCCTAAATCCGTGAGTGTCTCCAGCGCGCGCCTCGGACTGTGACAGAGGTCAAACGCCCGGTGGAAGGTCACGGCCAGGCCATCACACAGCGCCATAATCTGCCGCATCTGCCCCAGATTAACGTGAGCATCCTCATCCAGCATCCCGATAACCAGACCGGGAAAGCCGAGTTCACGAACAAGCGCCACGTCCGATTTCATCGTCTCGAATTCGCGAGCGGTATAGCAGAAATCGCCGCCACGGGGCCGGATAATGGGATGAACCGGAATCGAAATATCCCGTCGGGCAGTCTGCAATGTCCCCATCGACGGGGTCAGTCCTCCTTCACGCGGCGCGGCGCAGAGTTCAACCCGATCGGCCCCCGCCTGTTGTGCGATCACGGCGCAATCCACGCCATAGCAGCAAATTTCCAGTGTGGTCATTCTCTTCTCCTTTACATGACTCTGGCTCAGGGCAGATTCATCAGTTAGTCTGGCTGCTGGAATGAGTTTACCGGGAAAGTTAACTATGGCATTCAATTTCGACCAACGGATAGACCGTCGTCACAGCGATAGCCTTAAATGGAACAAATATGCGGACCAGGACATTCTGCCGCTGTGGGTGGCCGATACCGATTTCCGATCGCCTGAGTGTGTGATTGAGGCGATTAAAGCCCGCGCCGCACATGGGATTTTTGGCTATGGCGATACGCCGGTCGCCTTTATCGACAGCGCGGTGTCGTGGCTCGCCTCGCGCTATCAGTGGCACGTTAATCCTGAATGGATTGTGGTGCTGCCGGGTGTGGTCAGCGCGCTGAATCTGGCCGTGCGGGCGTTTACCGCCCCCGATGAGCTGACCGTGGCGCCCACGCCCATCTATCCGCCGTTTCGCGGTGCTGCCAGACTGGCCGAACGGGGTCAGATCAACCTGCCTCTGACGCTGCAACAGGGACGCTGGGTGCTTGATTTGGACAGCGCAGAAGCGGCGCTGACCATAGAGGCGCGACTGTTGATGCTCTGCAACCCGCAGAATCCGGGCGGGACCGTTTATCGCCGCGAAGAGCTCGAAGCCCAGCTGAAATTTGCGCAGAAGCATGATTTGATTGTCTGCTCTGACGAGATCCACAGCGATCTGCTGCTGGAGCCGGGAGCTCAGCACATTCCTTTTGCTTCACTGAGTGAAGAGGCGGCACAGCGCAGCGTCACGCTGATGTCACCCTCAAAGACCTTTAATATCGCCGGTCTGGGTGCCTCTGTTGCCATCATCCCCAACGCAGAACTGCGTGCCCGCTTTAACCGACTGCGTCGCGGCATTGTGCCGGAGGTGGATATCCTTGCCCTGACCGCCGCTACTGCCGCCTGGCGTGAGGGGGAGCCCTGGCTGAAAGCCCAGAATGCCTATCTGCGCAGCAACCGTGACTGGCTGGTGTCGCAGGTCAATAAGATGAACGGCCTGAGCGTCGCCTCACCGGAGGCGACCTATCTCGCCTGGATTGACGCCAGCGCGCTGAACGTTGCCAGTCCTGCGCTCTATTTTGAAAAATATGGACTTGGCCTGACGGCCGGACGCGAGTTTGGTAACGATCAGTTTGTCCGTCTCAATTTTGGCTGCACCCGGGCACTGCTGGATGAGGCCGTTGCGCGCCTGAAGCGCGCACTGGCCGCCCGCACTTAGGGCTGTTCGCTGGCGACAATCTCTTCCAGTCGCCACGGATGAAACTTGATGGTCGTCTGCCCATCCGTCACCGCCAGGGTCGGATTGGGCAGGCGCTCATTCTCGCTTTGCGGTGAGCTGGTTTTAAAAGAGATACCTGGCTGCGTCAGCGCATCGTCTGACAGTAACGCCATGGCACGCACACCCAGCATCTGATGATCGCCGCGCAGCACCACCTCGATATGCTCCCAGCCCTCATGGCGATACCGTTTTTCACCGGGCCACGGCAGCTCCACTACATCAATCTCCCGTTCAGCCACCCGCAGTGGATCATGCAGCTTAAACAGGCAAATCTGTCGTCCGTTGATTGTGGCTGCCGAAAATTGATGGCCAATCCGCTGCAGGCCTTGCTGCCAGCGCATCGCGGTGGTTTCCTGGTGACAACGCACAGCAATATGGTCAATTTCAAGATCGTTAAGGCGTAGACCCAGTCGTTGTGCAAAATTCAGCAACGATTCTTCAAAACGTTCTAAATCTGTCTTTAAATCATCCAATTCTGGCGGAAAAGATCTTTTCACTACCCCGATTCCTCATAATTTGTTTAGCATTTATAATCTGTCTGGTTTATTGTGCGCCGCCTGCTGAGCAACGTAAAATGATAAGATTCATCTTATTTGCCCGAAAATTTAACGCAAAACCTTATAATAACAGCTTTCATTTCGGATTTATCTTCTGTTTAGGGCCATGAGTTGCTTGATGAAAGTGGTATAAGCTAATGATTTATATAGCTTTCTTTGATACAATAAGATAACTCTTATTTGAAGCTGAAACAATTGCAGCCCTTAGCGCCTTCCTATAAATTTGACCTAACACAACCAAAAGGAATGGCTCTATGTCTATGCTCATCGTTGTCGCTGTCCTTATCGCACTGATGGGATTTGCAATTTCCCGCCATTGGAAGGTGCGAGAAGATAAAAGCGTAAAGAACCCTCGCCGTCACTTACGACGCCGTTAACGCCTCCGGGAAACATCTTATTTAGCTCTGTTTCCCCACTTCATCCAACTACTGACGCCCACTGACATTTCACGTATACTTTTCCCCTCATTTTTTTCCGTTTTGTCTGCCGTATCCGTTTCACTGTTCCAGTGACGCGCTCGGTTCAGGCAAGATGATGACAGCCCGGCTTCGCAGGCAGGGCGTTGTAAAGCACATGAAGGTAACGCGGTGAATATTCAGGCACTTCTTTCCGAAAAAGTCAGTCAGGCAATGGTTTTAGCCGGCGCACCCGCCGATTGTGAACCGCAGGTTCGTCAGTCCGCACGGGTTCAGTTTGGAGATTATCAGGCTAACGGCATTATGGCCGTAGCGAAAAAGCTGGGACAGGCTCCACGACAGTTAGCGGAAGCGGTGATTCAGCACCTCGATCTGACCGGTATCGCCAGTAAAGTTGAAATCGCCGGCCCGGGCTTCATCAATATCTTCCTTGACCACGTCTGGCTGGCAAAACAGGCCCGCGAAGCGCTGACTCTGCCACGTCTGGGCGTGCAGCTGGCTGAACCACAGACTATTGTAGTTGACTACTCTGCGCCTAACGTGGCGAAAGAGATGCACGTCGGCCACGTCCGCTCCACCATCATCGGTGATGCGGCGGTGCGCACGCTGGAGTTCCTGGGTCACAATGTGATCCGTGCCAACCACGTCGGTGACTGGGGTACGCAGTTCGGTATGCTGATTGCGTTCCTGGAAAAGCAGCAGAATGAGGATCACGCTGAGCTGGCGCTCGCCGATCTCGAAAGCTTCTACCGCGAAGCTAAACGCACCTATGACGAAGATCCTGAATTCGCCGAGCGCGCACGCGGTTACGTTGTGAAACTGCAGGGCGGCGATGAGTATTGCCGTCAGATGTGGAAGAAGCTGGTCGACATCACCATGAGTCAGAACCAGAAAATCTACGATCGGATGAACGTCACTCTGACGCGCAACGATGTGATGGGTGAAAGCCTCTACAACGATATGCTGCCCGGCATCGTCGCCGATCTGAAGCAGAAAGGCCTGGCGGTGGAGAGTGAAGGCGCTACTGTAGTGTTTCTGGATGAGTTCCAGAACAAAGAAGGTGAGCCGATGGGCGTCATCATTCAGAAAAAGGATGGCGGCTACCTCTACACCACCACGGATATCGCCTGTGCGAAATACCGTTACGAAACTCTGAAAGCCGACCGCGTGCTCTACTACATCGACTCCCGTCAGCATCAGCATCTGGTGCAGGCCTGGACGATCGTCCGTAAAGCGGGCTACGTGCCGGAATCGGTGCCGCTGGAGCACCACGCGTTTGGCATGATGCTGGGCAAAGATGGTCGTCCGTTTAAGACCCGTAGCGGCGGCACCATCAAGCTCGCCGATCTGCTGGATGAAGCCTGGCAGCGCGCTTACACGCTGGTGCGTGAGAAGAACCCGGAGATGAGCGAAGAGGAAGTCAAAGCCCTGGCAGAAGTGGTCGGGATCAGTGCGGTGAAATATGCCGACCTCTCCAAGAGCCGCACGACCGACTACATCTTCGACTGGGACAATATGCTGGCGTTTGAAGGCAACACCGCGCCTTACATGCAGTACGCCTACACCCGCGTCCTCTCCGTGTTCCGCAAGGCAGGCATCAATGCCGATTCGCTGGATGCAGAGATCGTGATTGGTGAAGAGCGCGAAGCGCAGCTCGCTACGCGTCTGCTCCAGTTTGAAGAGATCATCACGCAGGTGGCGCGCGACGGAACGCCACACGTGATGTGTGCCTACCTCTACGATCTGGCCGGACTGTTCTCAGGCTTCTATGAGCACTGCCCGATCCTCAGCGCCGAGTCGGACGCCATCCGTCTGAGCCGACTGCAACTGGCCGCGCTGACCGCAAAAACGCTGAAGCAGGGTCTGGATACGCTGGGCATCGACACCGTCGAGCGTATGTAATCGCTGAAACGGAGAGGACTGCCCTCTCCGTTTTTGATCCTGTCTCCCCTTCTGATCTTCCTTTATTCAGCCGCAGGATGACCTGATGTCTGTCGCCATGCATCTTATCAGCAGTCACCTTCCTGCGATTAAGCAACTGCAGTGCTTTCTGGCGGTCGCGCACGAACTCAATTTTCGCCGTGCCGCAGAACGGCTCAATATGACGCAGCCGCCGCTGACCCGACAGATTCAGAGTCTGGAAGCGCTGCTGGGGCAGACGCTGTTCGATCGCAATACGCATGATGTGACGCTGACCCACGCGGGGCAGGCGCTGGTGGCAAAAGCTGAAGCCATCCTGAGCGCGCTGAGCGAGCTGAAACAGGCTGCACAGCCCGCGGTTTCCCGCGTACGTATCGGCCTGACCCGGACGCTGAACATTGAACGGATAGCACCACTCAGTCAGCAACTCGCAGCACTTCATGCCCGCAATGAGATCGAGATGCCCACCCAGACCTCTGTCCAGCTGCTGCAGAGTCTGGCCCGGAACAGTCTGGATCTGGTAATTACCGGTGAGAAAGGTTCTGAAACCCGTGACCTGCGGTACGTGTGGCTCTGCCGTGAGCCGCTGCTGGCGGCGATACCCGCTGCGCACGCAGCCAGCCAGCAAGCGCAGGCTTCACTGGCTATGCTGGCTGACCTGCCCCTGTTCTGGTTTTCACGCAGCGCCAATCCGCCGTTTTATGACAAATGTGAGCGCTACTTTTCCACGCTGAACCTGACGCTGAAACGCATAAGAGAGCCGGATGACTCGCTGCTGATGCTGTCGCACATCGCCCGCGGCAGAGGATTTGCCCTGCTGCCGCAGTCAACCTGTACCTTTAATCAGGCGGGGCTCTGCTACCGCCCGCTCACCGCCGGGGCCGCTGACTCACTGGCGATTGACCTCTACGCTGTCATTCGTGCCGATGAAAAGAATACGGCTGTCCTGACGGCCCTCCAGTACCTCTCTCCCTGATCCTCCCCGCCGCCTGGCAGAGTGGGAAACCTCGCCTGTCACCTGTTTTATCCCTGCCTGGTCTCTGGTGATACCTTTTCTGCATTACCTCAAGAGCAATTCATTGCGCTCGTCTGGAATGAAACAATCGCCTCTCACTGATGAGGAGGAATAATGAAAAAGCGCACGTTAGGTCAGGATCTGGCTGTCAGCGCCATCGGCTATGGGGCGATGGGGCTCAGCGAATTTTATGGTCAGACCGATGACCGTCAGTCATTGCAACTGCTGAACCAGCTGCACGACCAGGGTATCACCTTTATCGACAGCGCCGATCTCTATGGCCGTGGTCACAATGAGCAGCTGATCGGGCAGTTTCTGGCGGGCCTGAGCCCGGCTGAGCGGCTGAACTTCAGCATCGCCACCAAATGCGGTATCGAACGTCCGGCAGAGGAGGCGTATGCCCGCACCATCAATAATCAGCCCGATTATATCACCCGCTGCTGCGAGGCCTCCCTGAAACGGCTGGGCGTCGAGCGTATCGATCTTTTCTATCTGCATCGCATCAGCCCGGCGACACCGATTGAGGAGAGCATGCAGTGCCTCAGCCGTCTGGTGCAGGAGGGGAAAATTGCCCGTATCGGACTGTGCGAAGCGTCGGCCCCGACGCTTGCGCGGGCGCATAGCGTCCATCCACTGGCGGCTCTGCAGACAGAATATTCGCTCTGGACGCGTGATATCGAAGCGAAGATCCTGCCGATGGTGAGGCAACTCGGCATCGGCCTGGTGCCCTACTCGCCGCTGGGCCGGGGTTTTCTGACCGGTAAATACCGCCAAAACAGCGATTTTGCCGAGGGTGATTTCCGTAAAAATAATGACCGTTTCCGTCAGGAGAATCTCGATCACAATCTGCGACTGCTGAAGGTGATGACGCCGCTGGCGGAAAAATATCACGCCACCACCGGACAGATCGCGCTCGCCTGGCTGCTGGCGCAGTATGAAAAGATTGTGCCCATCCCGGGCACAAAACAGCTGGCCTATCTTACCGAGAACGCGAAAGCCGCCGATCTGATGCTGGACGCGGACGATATCCGGTTGCTGAACACGCTTCATCAGCAGGTGGAGATTAAAGGCGGTCGCTACTCAGAAGAAGGAATGAAAGGCGTCAACGCCTGAGGGAAAACTGCGCACAGATTGGTGGCGATTGATGATTGTGTGACAGGGAGAGCAGATTCAGTTGGGAAAACGCACAGTGATGGGAAATGAACGGCAGGCGGTTAACAGCGTCAAAGACTGACCCGGAACAGAACCCATCGCAGAGTGCAGAACGTTATCAGGATGACGAGCCGGAATTAAGCGGGCGCTGCCACTGCAGCGTCACGCCTTCCGGCTTACAGCGGCAACAAAATCGCGGAAGCCATAGCCATGCCGGCTCCCGCCCGGCCGCTACTCGTAATTCACCATTACTTCGCTGCTGACCACGCGTAATCCAGGTGGCAGCGCCCCGCTGCCCGCAAAGCCAAACACCATGTGCAGGGTTTCACGGGCGTTCAGATGAGCCAGACCGCGCGTGACGCCGCTGGCCCCCTCCAGCGTTGCGCAGCGTTGCTCACCGCACAGCCGCACTTCAAGCCCGGCGGGGGCCGGTCTGCTCAACTGGTAACGCCAGCTGATGACGCTGACCTCACCCGCAATATCCGCAGGCGGGACCAGCGGCTGCGACCGCTGCCAGCTACCGCGATTCGCCAGCGGCGGGCCGTTGGCGCTGGCGTTCCAGGCCCCACCACCCGCCTGCGCCAGCAGGGGCAGCACCATCAGACACATTATCAGCCCGCGCATTATTTGCCTCCGATTGTTGCCGTCATGCGGATCTGGCGGTTGTCGCTCAGCTCCAGGTTAGAGAGCACTACCAGCTGGGGCAGATTGCGGCGCAGGAAGCGCGCCAGCAGCGCACGCAGCGGATGATTGACCAGCAGGACCGGCGGCGCACCCAGCATCTCCTGACGCTGCAGGGCCGCCTGAGCCTGACTCAACAGCCGATCGGCCAGGCCCGGCTCCAGTCCACCGCCGCCCTGCAACGCCTGAAGCAGCAGACGTTCCAGCGTGGAATCCAGACCGATAACCTGTACCTCGTCATTGCCCGGGAACCACTGCTGCGTAATCGCCCGGCCCAGTGCCACACGTACCACGCTGGTCAGCTCCTGAGGATCGCTCTGCACTGGCGCATGCTCTGCCAGCGTCTCAATAATGGTACGCATATCGCGAATCGACACCCGCTCTACCAGCAGATTCTGTAATACCTTGTGCAGCGTGGTCAGTGTAATCACGCCTGGCACCAGATCTTCCGTCAGCTTCGGCATCTCCTGCGTCACCCGATCCAGCAGCTGCTGCGCTTCCTGACGGCCAAACAGCTCGCTGGCGTACTGCCCAATCAGATGATTAAGGTGCGTTGCCACGACGGTACTCGCCTCAACCACGGTAAAGCCCTGAATCTGCGCCTGCTCTTTCAGCGCGCTGTCTATCCAGACCGCCGCCAGTCCAAAGGCGGGATCGACTGTCGCTTCGCCCGGCAGCGAACCCGCTGCCGTACCTGGGTTAATCGCCATCCAGCGGCCCGGGTAGGCATCACCACTCCCAATCTCCACGCCTTTCATCAGGATGCGATAGCGTGCGGGTGGCAGTTCCATGTTGTCGCGGATATGCACCACCGGCGGCAGGAAACCGACATCCTGCGCCACTTTCTTACGGATACTGCGAATACGGCCCAGCAGTTCGCCGTTTTGCTGATGATCGACCATCGGAATCAGGCGATAACCCACTTCCATGCCCAGCGTATCCTCCAGCTGCACATCGGTCCAGGAGGCTTCCGTCGTGGCGGGCGTTTCCGGCATTTTGGTGATGCCGCCTGCCACTTCCGGTTTCTTCTTCGGCTGCATTTCGCGGCCACGCAGCCACCAGGCCAGCCCCAGCAGGGCGGCGGTAAACAGCAGGAAGACCAGGTTGGGCATGCCAGGCACCAGGCCCAGCAGGCCGATGACGCCGGCGCTGAGCATCAGGACCCGCGGATCTTTAAACAGCTGGGTAACCATCTGCTCACCGACATCCTGATCGGTGGCGACGCGCGTCACGATGACACCGGCTGCGGTAGAGATAACCAGCGCCGGGATCTGTGCCACCAGGCCATCACCGATGGTCAGCAGCGTATAGGTCTCGGCCGCATGCCCCGCATCCATCCCGTGCTGAACCACGCCCACCAGCAGGCCGCCGATGACGTTGATCACCATGATCATGATCCCGGCGATAGCATCACCGCGCACGAACTTACTGGCACCATCCATCGAACCGTAGAAGTCCGCTTCCTGGGTGACTTCGGAACGGCGGCGCTTGGCCTCATCCTCACCGATCAGGCCGGCGTTGAGGTCGGCGTCAATCGCCATCTGTTTCCCGGGCATCCCGTCCAGTACAAAGCGCGCGCCCACTTCGGCGATACGACCAGCACCCTTGGTAATGACCATGAAGTTGATGATGATCAGGATGATAAACACCACAATACCGATGGCGAAGTTTCCGCCCACCAGGAAGTGGCCAAACGCTTCAACCACCTGACCCGCCGCCGCCGCACCGGTATGCCCTTCCATCAGGATGATACGAGTGGAGGCCACGTTCAGCGCCAGGCGCAGCAGGGTTGAGAACAGCAGAATGGTCGGGAACGCCGCAAACTCCAGGGTTCGCTGGGTGAACATTGCCACCAGCAGGACCATAATCGACAACGCAATATTGAAGGTGAACAGCAGATCGAGGATGAACGGCGGCAATGGCAGAACCATCATCGACAGAATCATCATGATCAGCACCGGTCCGGCCATCACCTGCCACTGCATCTCTTTCAGGTTGCCCGGTAAACGTAGTTTAGCGGCCAGGTTATTAGCCATCGTTTTTGCTCTCTCCTGCAAAGTCCATCTCTGCCGGTACCGGCAGATTTTTTGGTTTGGCTGGGATCAGGCCACCTTCGCGCTTCCAGCGACGCGACTGCCAGACCCAGGCCAGCACTTCGGCCACGGCCGCATAGAGCGCGCCGGGAATGTGCTGACCAATCTCAGTGTGACGGTACAGCGCACGCGCCAGCGGCGGTGCTTCCAGAACCGGAATGCGGTGTTCGGCACCCAGTTCACGAATTCTCAGGGCGATTTCGCCCGCGCCTTTGGCGATAACCTTCGGCGCACTCATCTTCTTCTCGTTGTACTGCAGGGCCACCGAGTAGTGCGTCGGGTTCGTCACAATGACGTCGGCCTTCGGCACGTCGGCCATCATGCGACGTCGGGCGGCGGCGCGCATCTGCTGGCGGATACGCCCTTTCACATGCGGATCACCCTCCTGCTGTTTATGCTCGTCGCGGATCTCCTGCATGGACATCTTCAGCTTCTTGACGTGGCTGTAGAGCTGCCAGAAGACGTCATAGCCCACCATCGGAATCAGCCCCAGCATGACCAGCGAACAGCAGACCGCAATCATCTCCATGCCATGAATCAGGGCCGTGACCGGCGATTCACTGATCAGCCGCAGCATCTCAGGCCAGTGGCTCCAGATGTACCACCAACCCACCGCACCCACTAAGATCGTTTTCAGGATGCCTTTAAAGAGTTCGGTCCAGGCCTGCGCGGCGAACATCCGCTTGAAACCTGCCATTGGACTGAGTTTCTTCAGGTCGAATTTGATTGATTTACCGCTGAACACAATGCCGCCGAGCAGCATAGGCGCAGCGATGGCAACCAGCACCAGGCCGCCCATCAACGGCAGCAGCGCCATCAGCGCCTGGGTGATGAGGTTGCCGATGTGGCCGACGATAATCTTGTCATCCCTGACCATGCCGTGATCGAAGCGCAGGCCGGTTGACACCATCGCCGCCAGTCGGTGCGCCATCATGCTGCCACCAATCCACAGAATCATGATGCCAGTCAGCAGCATCAGCAAAGATGTCAGTTCGCGCGAACGCGGAATCTGGCCCTCTTCACGCGCTTTCTCAAGTCGGTGAGCCGTGGGCGATTCTGTTTTGTCCTCGTCGCTTTCTTCAGCCACGACAAACCTCGGTTGGCAGGAATTCTGAGCATAGGATGCCAAATCTGGCTTCAGTTAAAGCGGAGATAAGATGGGAAAAACAGGCGTTCTTTCGGGGATGAGTCTGACAATGGGAAAAGGGGCCGCTCTGAAGGCGACCCTTTTTTGCTTAACCAGAGCCCGATCGCCCGCCTGCGGGCGGGCGATCGGGGGATTAAAATCCTAAGCTATCCAGCAGGTCATCAACCTGATCCTGGTTCGCGACCACGCCCGGTGCATCGGCGTGGATTTGCGGACCGTTCAGCAGGCTGGTGCCCTCCTGACGCTTCTCTGCGCTGACTTCTGGCATGTTCTCCAGCAGCACCATCAACAGCTGGCGCTCAATTTCCTGGATCACATCCATCATGCGCTTGATAACCTGGCCGGTAAGGTCCTGGAAATCCTGCGCCATCATGATGGCCAGCAGTTGCTTGTTGGTAAACGAGGTGTGCTCGGGAACGTCGGTGAGGAATGCGCGCGTATCCGTCACCAACTCCCGCGCATCGCTCAGCTCGATTGGGTTCTCAAACCACTCATCCCAGCGTTTTTTCAGCTGGGTTGCCCCGGCTTCCATTTTATCCTGATGAGGTTGTGCTGCTTCAACACAGTTCAGTGCACGGTCAGCAGCCTGTGCGGTCATCTGCACAACATAGTCCAGGCGATCGCGGGCATCAGGAATGGCTTCAGCCGCATCGGCAATGGCTTTATCCAGTCCCAGCTCACGCAGACTGTCGCGCAGCATACGCGTCAGAGAACCAATGCGGGTAATGATGTCGTGTGCCGAGGCATCCATAGTTGGTTTCGGAAGGTCGCTCATCACATCTCCTTACATGCCCAGTTTTTCGAAAATTTTACCCAGCTTCTCTTCCAGGGTAGCCGCCGTGAAGGGTTTCACGACATAGCCGCTGGCTCCCGCCTGGGCGGCGGCGATGATATTCTCTTTCTTCGCTTCCGCAGTAACCATCAACACCGGCAGTGAACTCATCGCCGCGTCGGCACGAATGGTCTGCAGCAGCTGCAGGCCATCCATGTTTGGCATGTTCCAGTCGGAAATCACGAAGTCGAAACCACCCGCTTTGAGTTTGCCGAGGGCATCCACACCATCTTCCGCTTCTTCTACGTTATTGAAGCCCAGCTCTTTCAGCAGGTTACGTACAATACGACGCATCGTATTGAAGTCGTCTACTACCAAAAAGCGCATGTTTTTATCAGCCATATCTACTCCTGAGTTGTCTCGCCCGGCAGGACGGGCCTGTTAAATACGCAATGCCTGTCCGGCGCTAATTTTCGCCAGCATGTGCTGGCTGATGTTGCTTAAATCTACGACTTCGCTTACGCCGCCCGTGGCAATTGCCTCGCGCGGCATGCCAAATACCACACAGCTGGCTTCATTCTGAGCAATGGTCCAGGCACCTGCCCGATGCATTTCCAGCATTCCGGCCGCCCCGTCATTACCCATGCCAGTGAGGATCACCCCCACCGCATTCCGGCCAGCGTTTGTCGCCACCGATTTAAACAGCACATCCACAGAAGGTTTGTGCCGGTTAACCGGTGGCCCTTCATTCAGTTTCACGACATAGTTGGCACCGCTGCGGCCCAGCTCCATGTGCATCGCGCCTGGCGCGATGTAGGCGTGACCCGGCAGAATACGTTCGCCATCTTCGGCCTCTTTTACCGTGATCTGACAGAGCTTGTTCAGACGCTCGGCAAAGGAGCGGGTAAAGCCTGGCGGCATGTGCTGCGTAATCAGCAGCGCCGGGCTGGTGGCCGGTAACGGCTGCAGCACGTGGCGAATTGCCTCAGTTCCGCCGGTAGAGGAGCCAATCGCAATCAGCTTCTCGCTACTCAGCAGTGGCCCGGCCTTCAGCGACGCAGGCACCGGCATTGCGGCCCGGTTGTGCACACGGGCACGGGCCGCCGCGCGAATTTTGTCGCCAATCATCTGGCTGTAGGCCAGCATCCCTTCGCGGATCCCCAGCTGTGGCTTGGTGACGAAATCGACCGCGCCCAGTTCCAGTGCCCGCAGGGTAATTTCAGAGCCTTTGCCGGTCAGCGATGAGACCATCACCACAGGCATCGGCCGTAACCGCATCAGTTTTTCCAGGAAATCGAGGCCATCCATGCGCGGCATTTCCACATCCAGCGTCAGCACCTGCGGATTAAACTGCTTGATCAAATCGCGGGCGACCAGCGGATCGGGCGCTGTCGCGACCATCTCCATATCCGGATGGCTGTTGATGATTTCGGTCATCAACTGCCGCATCAGCGCAGAGTCATCCACGCACATCACGGTGATTTTACTCATCATCTTTCCTTCGTCAGTCCATAGACGGTTTGTCCACGCAGCCAGAACTCTTTACTGATCTGACTGAAGTTTTCAGAGTGTCCGGCGAACAGGATGCCGCCGGGCTTCAGCAGAGGGACAAACCGACGCAGAATCTTTTCCTGCGTCTCTTTATCGAAATAGATCATCACATTGCGGCAGAAAATGGCGTCAAAGGGCCCCGGCAGCGACCAGTCGTTCGCCAGCAGGTTAAGCTGCGCGTAGGTGACCAGATTGGCCAGCTCGGGACGCGCCCGTACCATGCCCGCATGTGGACCCGTGCCGCGCAGGAAGAAACGCTGCATCTGCGCCGGAGAAAGCGTGCGCAGCTCCTCCTGGCGATAGACACCCGCCACCGCTTTTTCCAGCACCTGGGTGTCGATATCGCTGGCATGAATCTGGAACTTGCCCGGTCCGGTGCCCAGCGTTTCCGCCAGCGTCATGGCGATGGAGTAAGGCTCCTCGCCGGTTGATGCTGCGGTGCTCCAGACGCTGTAGTTGCCCTGGCGCTTGCGTGCATGCTCCGCCAGAATCGGAAAGTGATGCGCTTCGCGAAAGAACGCGGTCAGGTTAGTAGTCAGGGCGTTGATAAAAGCCTGCCATTCGGCGCTGTTAGGATCGGACTCCAGCAGCGCCAGATAGCGACCAAAGTCGTCGATATTCAGCGTACGCAGGCGACGAACCAGACGGTTGTAAACCATCTCACGCTTGTGGTCTGCCAGTACGATACCGGCACGCTGATAGATCAGCTGACTGATACGACGAAAATGCGTATCGGAGAGCGGTAAACGCTGCACCATCTGCGACAGCAGCGTTGTCGTCTCATTTTGATCTAATACCGTCGATTTCTTCATCTCTGCACCTGGCCCGAACTGAATAAAGTAACTGTTTGCTGCGATGCCCGGCGGCTCAACGGCAGCCGGGCGACGGGCGATTAAAAGGTTTCCCAGTTGTCGTCGCTGCGTGCCGCAGAAGAACGATCAACGGCTAACGGTGCATCTGACTGGCGCGTTTTTATCGCCGTTGTCTTGTTAACGGCCTGAACGACAAATTCTTTACCAATATTGAACACTGATACCGCCTGTTTGAGCTGACTTGCCTGATCTTCGAGCGCGGCAGCGGCAGCTGCGGACTCTTCCACCAGTGAGGCGTTCTGCTGCGTCACGCGATCCATCTCGGTGACGGCCAGGCCCACCTGGTCGATACCGCGGCTCTGCTCATCTGAGGCGGAGGCAATTTCGCCCATGATGTCGGTCACGCGGGTGACCGCGCTGACGATGTTGCTCATGGTGTCACCGGCGCTCTCTACCAGCACCGATCCGGTATTCACGCGACTGACCGAATCTTCAATCAGCCCCTTGATCTCTTTGGCGGCCTGCGCGCTGCGCTGCGCCAGGCTGCGTACTTCACCTGCAACAACCGCAAACCCACGCCCCTGCTCACCGGCACGCGCGGCTTCCACCGCCGCATTCAGCGCCAGAATGTTGGTCTGGAAGGCAATGCCGTCGATGACGCTGGTGATATCGGCGATTTTTTTGGAACTGCCGGCAATCTCTTTCATGGTGGTGACCACACCATCCACCACTTTGCCGCCCTGCTGTGCCGTTTCGGAGGCGGTCAGTGCCAGCTTCGACGCCTGGCGGGCGTTTTCAGCATTCTGCTTCACGGTTGCGGTCAGCTGCTCCATGCTGGCTGCCGTCTCCTCCAGCGAAGCAGCCTGCTGCTCGGTGCGGGAAGAGAGATCGTTGTTGCCGATGGAGATTTCGCTGGCGCCGGTATAGATGGCATCCGAGCTGTCACGCACGGTGCGAACGGTGCTCACCAGCTCCTGCTGCATGTGCTGTAACGACGTCAACAGATCGCCGATTTCATTACGGACAGTAATTTCAATGGGCTGGGTCAGATCGCCACGCGCGATGTGCTGAATATGCTCAATACTCTGACGTAGTGGGCGAATTAACACCGAGCGCATCATGTTCCAGACCAGAATAATCATCAGCAGCGTAACGGCCAGCGTGGCGATAACGATAGTGATGGAACGGCTGTAAGCCTGCTGATTAGCTTCCACACCCTGCTGAGCCAGTTCTTTGTTGTGATCCAGCCAGGCGCTGTAATCTTTCTGAAACTTGTCCTGATAGCTCTGGGTTGGCTGATCCACAAACCCTTTGAAGTTGCCGGTGGTAAAGAAAACCATCAGCTCCGCCAGCGCATCGTGATAGGCCTTATAGTTCGCCTGCAACGCCAGAACGTTTTCGGCAGTTTTGCCCTGCTCTGACAGGTTGTCGTTAAAGATCTGATAATTTACTTCTGCCTGTTTCAGCTCTTCGCCTGCCAGTGCCACCAGCTCTTTAACGCTGGCGCCCGAACCTGACATCTGCGCATCCTGCAGAAAACGAATACCCGCGCGGTTCAGCGTGTTACGTGCCTGAACCAGCGAAACCCAGGAAGTCCCCATCGCCTGTTGCAGGGTGTTCAACTGCTGGTTATAAGCAAAATTGTCTTTATCTGAACTCACCGTTTTAAAAAACATCCCACCGGAAAAGAGCTGCAGCAGCGCAAAGAGCGCCAGCACACACAGCAGGCCGGAAACAACACGTACTCGACTGAACATAAACACCTCATTGGTTGGCGATTCGTGTTTATTTATCGGCGACGAGGAGGGGAACTTTATGCATAGCGACGGCTTAACGCCGCCGCTGTCATCAAGGAGGGGAAAATCAGGCGCGGGAAATTCTGAAGACGGACACGGCCTGGGTCAGTGCGCTGGCCTGCTGCTCCAGCGCGGCGGCCGCGGCGGCCGACTCCTCTACCAGTGAGGCGTTCTGCTGCGTCACCCTGTCCATCTCGGTGACAGCCTGCCCGACCTGCTCAATACCACGGCTCTGCTCATCGGACGCGGAGGCGATCTCGCCCATGATGTCAGTGACGCGGGTCACGGCATCCACGATCGCATCCATGGTGCTACCGGCGCTTTCCACCTGCAGTGAGCCGCTGTTGACACGAGAGACAGAGTCTTCAATCAGCCCCTTAATCTCTTTGGCCGCCTGGGCACTGCGCTGCGCCAGGCTGCGTACTTCACCAGCGACCACGGCAAAACCCCGCCCCTGTTCACCGGCACGGGCTGCTTCAACCGCCGCGTTCAGCGCCAGGATATTGGTCTGGAAAGCGATGCCATCAATCACGCTGATGATGTCAGCAATCTTCTTAGAACTGCCTGCAATCTCTTTCATCGTTGTGACCACGCCATCCACCACTTTGCCGCCCTGCTGCGCGGTTTCAGAGGCGGTCAGCGCCAGCTGTGACGCCTGACGGGCGTTATCGGCATTCTGCTTCACCGTGGCAGTGAGCTGCTCCATGCTGGCGGCGGTCTGCTCCAGTGAAGCGGCCTGTTCTTCGGTGCGGGCAGAGAGGTCATTGTTACCCGCGGCAATTTCAGTGGCTCCCGTGAAGATGGCATCTGAGCCATCACGCACATTACTGACGGTCATCACCAGCGACTGCTGCATCTCATGGATCCCGGCGGCGAGCTGGCTCATCTCATTACGTCCTTCTACCGTGATTGGCTGAGTCAAATCGCCGGACGCGATGGTACGAATCTGCACCAGTAGCTGCTGCAGCGGCTGAATCAGCACCTGACGCAGACCAAACCAGCAGGTGACGATCACCGCCAGCACAACCACGCCAATGGCGGCCAGCAGCCACATCATCTGCGTAAAGGCTCTCTGGTTCTGCGCCATGCCCTGATCGGACAGCGCAGTCTGGCGCGCGCGCCACTCATCATACGTGCCCTGCATGGCGACCTGCTTCTGTTCGATGTTCTCTCTGAACATCCCTTCCAGATCGTGCGCCTGCAGACTTTTCACCATCGCCTTCAGGCCATTCTCATAGCTGGCGTAGTTGGCTTCCAGCTTGTCGCCGAGCGCTTCATCCAGGCCCGGCGTGGTCGGCAGGTGGTAGTAGATCTTGAAGTGGCGTTCGGCTTCCGCGAGCTGTTTCTGTGCTTTGGCAATCAGTTCATCAAGCTGACCGCCATTCATTTGTGATGCCATGCTGGTCTGTAAGCGCAGCATGGCGCGGTTCAGCGTGGTACGGCTGTTGTTTAACGAGATATAGGCGTCGGTCATCTCAGTGACATTGCGATTAGAAACCTGTGACAGCGCAAAGGCCGTTTTGTCTTTATTGAGAGCTGACCAGAAAAGGCTGCCAGAGACTAACTGGAGCGCGCCAAAGATAACCAGTACCGCGATCAGGCTGGTCACCACTTTTATTTTTTTTAACATCACTTTCCCCAGGAGGTTAATTAAGGTGCTGGGGCTATATCGGCGCGTTCGGAGAATTTGTTAACGTTTTTCAGCGCGTTCTGGAAGGAAGTGGCTTTTGTAATTATTTTTATCAGTATGCGCCGCTCAGTCTGGCTTTGAGTCGCATGATTTCCGGCAAAACTGCGCATCCCGCAGGATGCGCAGCGTGCTATCAGAAGGTTTCCCAGTGCGTGTCACTGACCGGCGCGGTCAGTGCATTGCGCGGGGTCTGTGCCACCGTGGCCGGTGCCGCGATGGGCAGATGTTTCGTCAGGCTCTGCTGCACGGCGCCACGTTTTATTCTGAACAGGGAAACGGACTGGCTTAACCGGCTGGCCTGATCTTCCAGCGAGGCGGCAGCCGTGGCGGACTCTTCCACCAGCGAGGCGTTCTGCTGGGTTACGCGGTCCATCTCGGTAACGGCCTGACCAACCTGATCGATACCGCGGCTCTGCTCATCCGATGCCGAGGCGATTTCCCCCATGATATCGGTGACGCGCGTAACCGCATTGACGATGTCGCTCATGGTTTCGCCCGCCGTGCCGACCAGCTGAGAACCGATATTAACCCGGTTAACGGAGTCATCGATCAGCCCCTTGATCTCTTTGGCTGCCTGGGCGCTGCGCTGCGCCAGGTTTCGCACTTCGCCTGCCACCACCGCAAAGCCCCGCCCCTGCTCTCCCGCGCGCGCGGCTTCTACCGCGGCGTTCAGCGCCAGGATATTGGTCTGGAAAGCGATGCCATCAATGACGCTGGTGATATCGGCGATCTTTTTCGAACTGCCCGCGATGTCGCTCATGGTTTTCACCACGCCATCGACCACGCTGCCGCCTTTCTCCGCCGTTTCCGATGCGCTGAGCGCCAGTTTTGACGCCTGACGGGCGTTTTCAGCATTCTGTTTTACCGTCGCGGTGAGCTGCTCCATGCTGGCAGCGGTCTGCTCCAGCGAGGCTGCCTGCTGTTCCGTCCGGGCAGACAGGTCGTTATTACCGGCAGCGATCTCACTGGCGCCAGTGAAAATTGCATCCGACCCTTCGCGCACCTGGGTGACGGTCCGCACCAGAGATTGCTGCATATCAAGCAGGCTGGCTGCAAGTTGTGTCATCTCGTTGCGCCCCGTCACCTCAATCGGCTGGGTCAGATCCCCCTGGGCGATGTGCTGAATGTGATTGATACTGCTGTTCAGCGGCGTCAGCACGATTCGGCGCAGTCCTACCCAGCAGAGCACGATGACCGCGAGCACCGCGCCCATGATAAAGGCCAGCGTCCACATTATACGGCTGTAAGCTTCGCTGTTCTTTTGCACACCCAGTGTCGCCAGCCGATTCTGGTCAGCACGCCATTCGCGGTAAAGCGTCAGGAAAGCACTCTGGCTGGGCGCGACCGGGATTTTTCCGGCGGCCGCCAGATCGCTGGCCTGCAATGCGCCCTGCATGCTGTTTAGCGCGGCAGCGTAGTCGCTATAACGCTGCTCAAGCTGACTGTTGAGCTGCGGATCTAATCCCGGTGTATCCGGCGTGGATTTGAACGCTTTGTAGAAGCCATCAGCCGCCCGCAGGAAAGTTTTGCTCTCATCGAACAGACCGGCAACGTCTGCTGTTTTCCCTTCCAGTTTGCTGGTGGCAAAACGCAGCTGAATACGGGTCAGCAGTACCCGACTCTGGTTAAGGCTCATATAGGCATCGTTGAGCGACTGGGTATTTTGCGTCGCCAGTTGCGACACAGCAAAACTCTCCTTGTCGTGACTTAACGCCGAGTAGAAAACAGAACCGGAGATGGCCTGAAGCAGCCCAAAGACCAGCAGCACCATAAACAGGCTGGTGACAACGCGAATTTTCGTTAACATGATTAACCCTGAAAAAAGTAGGTGATTAAAGGTGGCTTTGAGTTTATCGGCAGCCGCAGGCAGGAAATTAGGCGCAAATCGTGCGCAAGTGATGATTTAAAAGGATTTCTTGCGGGAGGAAACGATCACGGGCCGGTTGTAACCGGCCCGTGATGCGGTGATTATGCGGTGCGCAGGTTATCCACCAGCGCCATCTCGTCGCTGTTGAGCAGCTTCTCGATGTCAACCAGAATCAGCATACGTTCACCCAGCGCACCCAGACCGGTCAGGTACTCGGTGGACATGGTGACGGCGAACTCTGGTGAAGGACGGATCTGATCCTGAGTCAGTGACAGGACATCTGACACGCCGTCAACCACGATACCGACCACACGGTTTTCCAGATTCAGTACGATGACCACGGTGTTTTCGTTGTACTCCACATCGGGCTGCGCAAACTTCACGCGCAGGTCGATAATCGGCACGATCACTCCGCGCAGGTTGGTGACGCCACGAATGAAATCAGGGGTATTCGCGATGCGCGTCACCTGATCGTAGCCGCGGATTTCCTGAACCTTGAGGATATCGATGCCGTACTCTTCGTCGCCGAGCGTGAAGACCAGAAACTCCTGACCGACAGTTTCGCCAGCGATTTTTGTCACGGTTGCCATTCCATTCATAATATTTACCCTTTCGTTATCAATCAGGCGGCAGCGCCGGCCACACGTTTTTCACGGTTAAGTGACTGCAGTGCTGAAACATCAACAATCAGCGCCACGCTACCATCGCCCAGAATGGTTGCTGCGGAGATGCCCGGCACCTTGCGATAGTTACTTTCCAGGTTCTTCACCACCACCTGATGCTGACCAATCAACTGGTCCACCAGCAGCGCGTAACGCTTGCCCGCGCTCTGCAGGATCACTACGATGCCCTGCGTGGCCTCGGTTTTTGCGCCCTGCACATCAAAGACGTTCCACAGCTCGACCAGCGGCAGATATTCGCCGCGCACTTCCAGCACGCACTCGCCACCGGCCAGCGGTTTCAGCTCTTCGGCGCGCGGTTGCAGCGATTCCATCACCGCATTCAGCGGCAGAATAAAGACTTCGTCGGCCACGCGGACGGACATGCCATCCAGGATCGCCAGCGTCAGCGGCAGCAGGATGCGGATAGTGGTGCCTTTGCCCTGCTTCGAAGCGATTTCGACGTGACCGCCCATCTCCTGAATGTTTCGTTTCACGACGTCCATGCCGACGCCGCGTCCTGACACATCCGTCACCTGCTCAGCAGTAGAGAAGCCAGGCGCGAAGATCAGCATGCCGACTTCTTCATCGCTCATGTTTTCGTGAACCGGCAGACCGGAAGAGAGGGCTTTAGCCAGAATACGTTCACGGTTCAGGCCCGCACCATCGTCCGAAACTTCAATGCAGATGTTTCCGCCCTGATGTTCCGCCGACAGCGTCAGGTTACCCGTGGCCGTTTTACCGGTTGCCAGACGTTTTTCCGGGGTTTCAATACCGTGGTCGAGGCTGTTTCGCACCAGGTGCGTTAATGGGTCAATAATGCGCTCAATCAGACTCTTATCGAGTTCGGTTGAGCTGCCGAGCAGCGTCAGTTCGACTTCTTTACCCAGTTTACTGGCAAGATCGCGCACCAGACGCGGGAAGCGGCTGAAGACATATTCCATCGGCATCATACGAATCGACATGACCGATTCCTGCAGATCGCGGGCGTTACGCTCCAGCTGACCCATGCTGTTCAGCAGGTCGCCGTGTGCCACCGGATCGAGCTCGCCGGAACGCTGGGCGAGCATTGACTGGGTAATCACCAGTTCGCCCACCAGGTTAATCAGCTGATCGACCTTCTCGACCGCTACGCGGATACTGGTCGATTCGCTCGACTTGGCTGGCGCCGCCGCGCGCTTGCTCTCCCGCTTCACCGCGGCCACTGGCAGTTCGGTGACGCTGGCGGTGTGAACCTCTTCAACCTGTGGCGCAGCGGCCTGCGCTACCGGGGCAGCTGCGGCATCGTCTGCATCAGGGAAATGGATCTGCGCTTCGTCGATAACGAAGCAGAGCACTGCCACGATGTCATCTTTACCCACGCCGTCGATGCAGACATCCAGCGTGCTGGTGCCCTTCTTCACGTCGGTCAGCGTGCCAAGATTGCCCATCTCCTCCAGCATCAGATCGACCTCTTTTTCTTTGAGATCGATCAGCCGGACACGCAGGCCGCCGGTGCTGGTCGCGTCTGCGCTCACTGGCGCATGGCTGACAGCCGCGACAGGCGCAGGCTCGTCAACCGGCAGGCCTTTCGCCTCGAGCGCCAGCTGGCGCAATGCTTCACAGATATATTTGAAGCTCTCCGCGTTAGGCTCCTGCGCGGTTTTATAAGCATCGAGCTGTTCCTGCATAATATCTTTGGTTTCCAAAAACAGGTTGATGATGTCGGTGCTGAGCTGCATCTCGCCGCGACGAGCACCATCCAGAATGTTTTCCAGGATATGAGTCGTTTCCTGTAATACCGTAAAACCAAAGGTTCCGGCGCCACCCTTGATGGAGTGAGCGGCACGGAAGATGGCGTTAAGCTGCTCAGAATCTGGCTCCTGCGGGTCAAGACCCAGCAGGTGTTGTTCCATATCCGCTAATAGCTCATCGGCTTCATCAAAAAACGTCTGGTAAAAATCGCTGATGTCCATACTCACGGGAATCACCTCGGTTGTGAGGGGGCTGCTGTATTCACCGCGCTGCCTGATGCTGCCAGCGGTGCGCGAATCTGTTCAAGTGCCGCCGGATCGCTGATCTGGACGGCATCACTTTCTGCGTTTTCTTTTTCTATTGCTGCTTCGGTGTCATGGTTCAACACCAGCAGGCTGATGCGACGGTTTACTGCATCATTCCCGCCGCGATTTTTCAGGCGCATCGTGTCGGCCATGCCTAACACCCGCAAAACCTTGCCGCTATCCAGGCCACCCATCACCAGTTCGCGGCGGGAGGCGTTGGCACGATCGGCCGACAGTTCCCAGTTGCTGTAGCCTTTGTCGCCGCTGGCATACTGGAAATCATCGGTATGTCCGGCCAGACTGATGCGGTTAGGAATAGCATTCAGAATCGGCGCTATTGCGCGCAGAATGTCGCGCATGTAGGGCTCAACCTCGGCCCGGCCGGTTTTAAACATGGGCCGGTTCTGGCTGTCGATAATCTGAATACGCAGCCCCTCTTCCACCATGTTAATAATCAGATGCGGACGCAGCGCTTTCAGGCGCGGATCGGCTTCAATCAACTGGTCCAGCTTTTCACGCAGCCGGTTAAGGCGGATCTCATCCAGCTGCCGTTTCTGGGCATCCATATCGACAGCTTTCTTCACTTCGCCATCTTTCTTCGTCGGATCGTCACCGCCGCCGGGAATAGGGCTATCGCTGTCACTGCTGCGCGCCCCACCGGTCAGAGCCACCTTCAGCGGCGTTTTGAAATACTCAGCGATCTGCACCAGCTCCTGCGGGTTGGCGATCGACAGCAGCCACATCACCATAAAAAAGGCCATCATCGCCGTCATAAAGTCGGCGTAGGCAATCTTCCACGATCCGTGGCTGCCTTCATGGCCTTTAT